>OBLI01000003.1_pt1 | contig 260269 bp, 257 predicted proteins | sample 1519701 | NCBI WGS metagenome assembly OBLI01 (sample SAMEA3663005, study PRJEB22513) | pig gut metagenome | biome: pig gut; feature: pig-associated habitat; material: faeces | place: France | collected 2012
CCCGTTTCGGTTTTACCCTACCTTTCGTCATAAAGACCTACTCGCTTCGTGTAAGTATTTCAACTTACCTTATTTTCAACCAGCCTAATCATAAAGATTATTTAAAGATTTCTCTTAATGCTGATATTTAGCTTTCCCTAGTCGTTGAGCCCATATCTCATCTTTGTGAGATACTTCGTTGCGTCGATTGTCTGTATTCTTAACATTGATTACCATATCTCCGGAGTTACCCTTTGCCCCATAAATATCACTACTTATGGTTGGTAGTTAAGACATAAACCAGCATATTGAAATAATTCAATATGTCTATCAATATGATAGAAGTTCCCCGCAATTAGAGTGGGACTTGTATTACGAATCACTTCGTAATCACGCCACATTTAACGTGAAAATTCTCCCATAGAGAGCACCTTTTTCTCGTGATAAACGAGCAGATGTCTCGAATGTTGATACTGAGTTTTCGACGATAACGTCAATGTATGGTGTAAACTCCACCTCATCGAAATGAAGGAATGGAGCAGAAAGACCTCGACCGATACCAAGTGCTGATTCATAAGAAGTAGCCTTTGGTTTTACGATAATGAGGTTATGTGTAATTGGATGTTCAAGACGTGTTGCAGATTTCTTTTGCTTTACCAATTTACCATCGTCATCAATAATAAACTCATAACGAAGATATTTTGGTAAATATCCAATAATATCTGCAAAGTCACGTAAGTTGGTTTTTGCATTATCCATATCCTTATTAATAAAGATAAACGTAGCACGAGAAGTTCCAAATGAGTATGCCCACGTCTGTGCAGCTAATGCCGATTTTGTCTTCCCTTGCTGACGCGGCAAGCAGAGCCAACTATCTAGTCCATGTAACAAACACCATGTTTGTGCAATATTACCTCGATTTGCTTTATATGGAATACCACCAGGTGTACCTGCGGCTGGGATTCTTACAACCTCTCTTAAGTAGTACCAGATATTGTGTACACATTCGATTGTGATACGCTGTATCTGATCCCTCGTAAGATCTGGTTCATCTTCCGAATCCTTCTTTGTAGCATAAGGATTTACATTGATTAATGCAGGGTCCTTTATCTCCAACATAAAATACCATTCACGTACACCAAGTGCTTTCAAATCTTTTGCAACTTGCAAAAAGGATTTGTTTGCGGTTCCTGTATCATAGAACCGTCCATTTATACAGATGATTCTTTTACGCACACTCTGTGCATTCATATATCAAATCACCTCCTTTAAAATATTTGTCAAAAATATAAAATAAAAGTTGATGATATATTATTTCTATAGCATAAGTAATAAATATACAAAAAGGAAGGGATTTTAATATGAAGAATTTACTACTAAAAATTGGGAAAGATATATTCGATGATGAGATCAAAGATATCAAGAAATACCTCAAATCAAAAGTCTACGAGAAGTGCAGTACATCAAGTAAAAACAATGTTATGTTTAGTGCTTACAATGATGTATTATTCGAAATTAGTAAGAAAGAATATATGAAGCACCAAGATTGTATTAGTGCAAAAGATAACTCAAGAAAATTAGCGAAAGATACCATTTATTTTATTCGTATTGGAAAGTATGATATCATGGAGGTTACTACATCAAAAGAAACTTACGCCTCATCAAATGGAGAATATACATACCAGCGATTAACAGTTAAGTTTTATGGTCCGAATCGAAAACGTGCAAAGAGCATCTTTAGTCGTAAAGTAACAAAATGTGCTTCCCTTGATGATATCATGATGTTAACAATTCACAGCCTTGGATCTACTATGAGTAAACTATCACTAAGACCTATAGATTCTATAATTCTTGATAATAATGTAAAGAGTGCTTTAATCAAGGGTGTCACAACTTGGAAGAATTCTAAGGACTGGTATCTTTCTCATTTTTTAAAATATAAGCTCGGAATTTTATTATATGGAGAACCCGGATGTGGAAAGTCTAGCCTTATCCAAGCAATTGCATCGATGCTGGATCGACCATGCATTATAAAATTTGATACCGGAATTATTCAAGATGCTGTAGAACAGATCCAGAGTTTTGTAAACAAACATCGAAAAACTACATTCATTGTTGTTATTGAGGACATTGACATGATTTTTACAAAACGTGATGAGTCATTAAATGGCAATGATGAATACAAGAAAATGCTCAAAACACAGAATGCCTTGTTTCAGATGTTAGATGGATTATATTCTACTGACCAAACGATTTACATTGCAACCACAAACCATATTAACCAATTAGATCCTGCATTAATTCGTCCTGGTCGATTTGATATTGTAGAAGAAATCAAACCATTTGATCATACAAAAGCAATAGAGTTCTTGAAAATGTTTGGTTATGATGAGACATTTTATGATAATAATGTAAAAGGAAAGATTGATATTCCTATACAACCTGCAAAATTACAAGCAATGATCATGAATGACCGATCAAGAAAGCTTTATAGCAAATAAACTTATGAAAAACGATCTCTTAAATCAATTAGTGGAGGACAAAACAGAATGAAAGATTTAGAAATTATGAAATATGCACAATCAGCCGATAAACTTGTGCGTATGTTTATTACACAATCCCCAACTCTTCAATTTGATGAACAACATATTGGATTTGTTGAGTCACATGCAACCCTTAGAAAAGTCTGTAGAAAAAAGTATGATGCAAATCGATTAATCACAAGGAGTTCCAGTCAATGTATTTTATCACCAGGAACTTCTTACTTTATAAAGATGCGTAGATGTAGCGGGATTTATGTAAAATGCACACGGAATACAACAGAGAATTACATGGAATTATCCCTCTTATTTTATGGACCAGACCGATATAAGATTCGTGAGAAGTTTGTACAAAAAGTCGAGGATCTTTTACAACCTCATGATAAGATTCGAATGATCCAGTTAAATGAATATGGAAAGCAATCTGAAGTATTAGTTCCACCACAGAGCATCAATAATGTGATTTTAAAACCGGAAACAAAATCAACGATTGTATCTGGTTTATTAACATGGAAAAAATCCGTGGAATGGTACAAAAATAATTCACTGGTACATAAAATTGGGATTTTACTCTATGGAGACCCTGGATGCGGGAAAAGTACAATTATCCGATCTATTGCAACCATGCTTGATAATGCAACAATCATCATGCCAAATATCAATGATATTGGGGAAAGTGTTCGTGATATTATTGAAGTCAGAAAAAATATAGATGGTGTGTTGATCGTAGTGTTAGAAGATTTTGATATGTTGTTCTATAACAGGGCTGATGAATCTTTAGAAATTGATATGAATTCAGGTTCAAATAGTAAGAAAAATAATCAGAATCTGGCGTTTCAGTTGCTGGATGGTTTATATTCCACTGAGGATACGATCTATATTGCAACAACAAATCATATTGATCGATTAGATCCAGCCATGATTCGACATGGAAGATTTGATATCCAGGAGAAAATCGATGGATTTGATGAAACCCTCACTATGAAATTCTTGAATCATTTTGGATATGATGAGAAGTTCTTTACCGAGTATATCAAAGATAAATTCGAGTATCCAATCCAACCTGCAAAATTACAGGCATTTATTATGGAACACCGATCTCGTGAGATGTTACAGGCAAATATGAATAGAATAAGGAAAAATAAGGAGAAAATAAAATGAATGATATTGCGATGATTATACTGCTTCTTTTATCTATTGCAGTGTTTGCAAATTCCATTGTTGATCATTGTATTGCTAAAAAAGATAAAAAAATGCGAAAAATTATCCTGTAGCTCTTGATAGTGTAGTTGTTGGTGTAGATGATGTAGATGAATATACTGATTATTTGGACCGTGTTGGTGTTGATTATAAAGTCAACCAAGAGCATTCAGTAACCACTGATTTACAATATGATGTTGTTTATAAAATATACAGCAAGATGCCCGGAAGCGATTGCTATCATCATGCCTATTTTGATTATACCGGTAAATTCATGTCACAGGAAATTAGTTCAATGAGCTCATGAATATGATACAAGAAGAGAACACAAGGAATGATTAAATTCCTTGTGTTCTTTTTTTACCTATTATATGCATCATCTTTGTGAAGTGCTTCACAATGCGAATAGAATATGTGATATCTCGGTTTTTGTTCTCCGAACCATTTCCATCGGACTAAATCGTCAACCATGATTGCGACTGCAGATAAGAAAAACCAAAAGATAGAATATAATAAACATATCTGCCCGCACAAATTATATGGCATATGTGAATAATCCCAAATACCAAGCTTGAGCCAAATATTAAACACAATACCAAAAAAGAACTCAAGCAGGGTAACAATAATGGACGAAATAAACATCTGACTGATCAATGGCATATCCCATGGATATTTTTCATTGATAAGTCCAATCAAGTAGAAGCATACTCCACCTAATACAAACATCGTTGGATGAGAATACCCACGCCACAAAAATTCAATTGAGACATATGAGAATCCACCAACTAAGAATAAGATTAAGAATTGTAAAATTCTCGGAATCTTTCTCATAAAAAATCAACTCCTTTCAAATAGAAAAGATCAGGTGAAATATAAATCTCACCTGATCTAATGAGGTTCTACTCTTCAACCGTAAATGTTTCTCCTGGTTTTCCCCAGATGCATGGGTCTGTAGGCTGTTCATCAGAAACGATAAGTCTACCATTTTTCATAGTTTCTTCGAGTGTCTTACCATTACCCATCACTACCTGCGAGGAATCTGTCTCTGGATGCATAACATCACGATCATCAGGTTTGTTTTCATTTTCTGGTGGAAAATATAATCGTCCGCCTTTTACTGTTTCAATCATCTTTTATACCATCCTTCCTTTTTTTTTACCAACTTTGGTTAGCTCTACTGAAAATACAATCATCACTAACCTCAATCTTTGCGGTTTTTAAGAATGCAAACTCTGGACTACCAAGATTCATCGCATTTGTTTCTACGATTGGTCTCCCTAAGACATTTGCATATCTGGTGATCGGCATAATCATTACTTTTACACTCTCACCATTTTCATTTTTTATTTCGCCCCAGAACGGGGTATCATAATAACCGCCTTTTTTGATATTATCAGCCATTATTCATCACCACCTATCTATTATTGATGTAAATCTTTGTGATATTGTCCGGAAGCTTCATCGTTTTTTCTGGGGTATCTTTTCGTTCACAAATGTAGTTTTCAACACTCACACCTGTGATCTTTCCTTTATCAACACATGTGATGTTTTCCACTTCATATGCTTTTCTTTTCTTTAATACTGCCATTTAGTTTCCCTCCGTTTCATCTTCACCAATTGTGATATCACCTGTAACCTTAACATAGAAGTCATTGACTGAATTTTTATCCATAGAGAACTTGCTGTATACATGTTCAATACCTTTAAGCTCATCTTCAATCTTTCCAATGGTTGTAGGTGAACCAGTATAGCGTACATCATCTGGTGGGATGAATTCACGCATCAGCTCAACCCAAAGTTTTGTGTTGTGCCAAGTTTTTTCATCTGGTTCATTAACAGAAATTACAATTCCACCATCCCCAGATGATGCTGCACGATCCATTGCATCTTCCATTTCTTTTACACTCATTAAGAGAATGATTTCCGAATGGTTGATCCAACCTGGAAGATACATATTATCGTCAGTTGCTGTCATGAAGAATGAGAAGTTCATTGTCTGGAAAGATAGATCGGTATTATCTTTTACAGAATTCACCATCTTCTTTTCAACAGCGGTTGTACAAAGTGCGTTTCCTTCTACCAGCTTTGGAGCTGTTAAATAGTTAATCGTTAACTTTGCACTATTAACTTCGGTTCGTTTGAAGACTTTCGTCCTCTTGTATGGAATAAAGCAAACTTCATTTGCAGCAATATAACCATCTGCAGTTTCTGTTTCTTTTACATCTCCATTCAAGTCATACCATGTAATGGTATAATTTAAGGAAAACTGACCAGCAGCGTACCCGAAGTTGTTATACAATGCTTTCTTTGCCAGTTTCTCTTCATCTTCTCCTGCATACTCTTCATATTCCGCATTGTATCTGGAATTTAATAAGTTGATATATGCAAGATCTTTTGGGGCAATGTTTAACTTGATGAAAAATCCAGTTGCTTCCTGTGATACACTAAATGCATCTGGATAGCAATTCTTTAATTTATCACCTTTTAACAGGGAGTAAGTTTTATCTGGTAAATCATCTTCAGCTTTTTCAAACTCCCAATCTGTCACGTCAAGTAAACATGACATAAAATAAGAATCTCTATATACAGAAGTCTTATCATTTGGGTATGCATACGTTACACATGCATCCGATCTTGATCGTATCTGACTCATGAACTGATAAAGCTGGATATTCTCCTGGCTATACCATAAGATACGTCCATCATCTCTTCTTTTATAGACAAGGTCACCTGCCTGTTTATCGAGCATAACCTCATCATTGACAGCTCGTTCATTGAGTAATACGTCCAAGAATGTAGCACCAAATCTTGTATTAGGCACATATGTCTCTACGTTAGGTTTACCCATAATTTAGTCACCACCTTCTAATCATCAATTTTTTCAGGAACCTGATCAAGTTCTTCTGGATCACGGTTTCCTAACAGATATACTCTCCATCGTTCCTTTGATGAATCATTGTCAGGTTTGTAGTAAAGATCTGGATTAAACAAATACACATCTTCACCATTATCATTTTGTACCCGATACATCTGATCAATAATGTCATATTTCTCCATGATTTCATCCTTATTCAACTGCTTCTGCTCTGGGTCCAAATGTCCAATAAATACAAGCATGTTGTAATAGAATAAAGAGAAGAGGATTGTTTTTCCATCATTCTCTCTTGACCAAGGTTCTCTTTTTTCAGTATTATCATTCCCTGGAACATCTCCAGTGATATCATGAATCAAATCATTTTTCAACACTTTCTCCATAAATGACTTATCAATCAAATTAGAAAGTGTAAAGTATTTGTCAAAGGAAAGATCAAAATATTCCCAGTCACGATCTCTTTCGTAAACTTCTAAGTTATAGATAGAATGGATTCCACATAACTTAATCTCATATGGAGAAATTGGGAAGATATTTGTTCGATTCAGTTTTCTACCATTTAAATACACATCGTAATAACGAATGTCAAATGGTTTGTCGATGTATTCTGCAAGATCAACCAAATCACTAGACAGTTCATCCTGATAGAACACCAATCGGTTACGGTATGGAGTCACATCAACAGTTAATGTTGCACGTTTTTCCAATGCTTCCAGTGTACGAACCTGGAGTTTTCCATCATAATATTTAAAGTCATAACGATTTCTCGAACGCAATCTACCATCTTTAAATACACGAGTATACTCGCTGATTGGATCAAGATTTTCTGCATGTACATCGATCATTGGAAAGCAGATATTTTGTGCGGTTTTGGTAAAGAAATATGGGCTCTTTGCAATTGCAATTGTGAGCTCTTCTCCAAATGCATCTGCATCCAATGCAGTAATCTTAATCGTTCGTAAGATGGTAAAGTTTACACCTTTATTCTCACGGTTTATGATTGGTTTTTTATCCAAGATTAAATCATCGAATGTACGATAATCATTATCTCTCTCAATCTCCATGAGATTTGAAGTTTCTTTCACAGAATCTGCAATCAGATCACCAGCTGCAACCATTTCCTGTAATTTATCTTCGGTAACATCTCTTTCTTCTGTTCGTTGTCCATCTCTTGTGTAATAATGACCATGTTTATCATAGTAAGCACCAGCATTCTGCTTCTTATCTGGAATCTTGTATACATCCATAAGCTTTGCTGGATTTACCAGATAATTGTAATCTTTTGAAACTACTTCCAATCGGAAACTACTAGATGGAATACGTTCATTCGTTGGATCAGTTCCATAATAAAAGAAAAGATCAGATAACGTTGGATCAATTCTACTGGTTGATTCAAAATTGATTGTCACAGATGGTTTTTCTGTTGTAAAGGTTACAGTTTCTCTTTGTACAATAGCAGGAAATACCTCAATTTCAAAATATTGTGCATCTTCCGGTACTAGATCGACTGGTAAATAGAGATGATCATTGTAGGTATATCTTTCATAGATAAAATTGGCAATAAAAATACCATCTACGAAAATACGAGCAGTTAACATCTCATCCGGATCTTCTTTTGAAATGGTAAATAAGTAGCATGGTTCTACCAGCCTTGCACCAGCACCATTTATCTCAGAATATCTTGCTTCCAGATTTACCTCCTCACGGGTAAACTCATATTTGTAAGTTACCTGTTTTTGTGCAAGGATATAATCATGCAAAGCATTGAAGTTATCATTGATGAACTCCTGTAACTTATTAGTACGATACTCCAGAGGAGGAGTAGTATCCATATACTTTTTCGTATAGTCAATTTCATCATACTGATATTCCGTAATTGGACGATCAATGATAAAATCAAAGACAGACTGAAAATCTTTCAGACGGATTGGTTTCATCTTCTCCAGATATTCTGCCTTTTCTTCATCAGTCATACCTTCTACGTAATTGGTATCTTCTTCATCTCCATGCTCTTTGTTAAACTCATCTTTTAAATCCTGATGTGTTTTCCATCTGTCTTCTGGTTTGCTTTCCCATTCATAGTAAAGACCACGTCTACATCCTTCTGGATCTTCAAAACCAGTATCTTCTTCTTTCTTCGGATCCGGTAATTCCTTTAACATGGAATCATCCGTAAAATCATAATCTCCGAAGTAGATCATATTGACGATCTTCTCTAATGTATAATCTTTCCACTTATGCTTCATATATGCATAATAGAACTGATACATGTATGTGTAAGTAAGATCATATGGAGGGATGTAAAAATAATAAACATCTAACTGATCATCCGTCGTAACATTTTCTTTTACCCGATAAATATTCGGATAAGAAATGATGACATTCTTATTTGGAAACTGTTGTACTTTTGTCGTATCTCCATTCGTTCGTTTATAAATGAGGAGATTTTCTGTTGGTACTGGCATTCCATAGAGTTTGTCATCTTTATCAGAAATCAAAAACATCTCTGATTGAACAGATTCATCTTTTTCCCGGATATTTACTAATCCTGTATTTGCATCACTCCCATCATAATGATAACTGTGATGACGATACAGATAGCGGTAAAAGATAAATCGAATTGTAATTGTACCTGTGAAATCATTCAACAGGGCTTTCACTTCATCATCATAATTGACGATGTAATCACCATCTTCATTGACTGTCACTTCCTGCGGTAATGTACCAAGTTTGGTATCACCCAAAAATAAAACAGCAAATAAAATTCCTGTATAATTGGATTTCAGATCGACTTTGGATCCTTCCATATAAGACTTCTTGATTCGGTCAAATGAATTGTCAAAGCCATTCTTTCTTAACATTCCCGAGTTCGTTTCCAGATCTGTGTAGAAGGTGTTGTTTATGATTTGAACAGAAATTGTGTGTTCAATATAGTTATAATTCCATTTCGAATCATTGAATACTCTATCGTAAATATAATCTTTCCGGAATGGTGTAATCACTGTAAAGTATCCATCATAGATACGAACAGAGAAATCTTTTAACACCTGATTATCCAAAATGATAACCGGTAACTTTCCAAAGATCACATGGTTATGCTCAATGGTATCAATCGGAATTTCCGTATTATAAAGATACGACTTTCGATATGCTTCTCTAGCATTCGTTAAAATGAGCTCAACCGGAATATTTACGCAAACTCTCTCTATTTTATCCAGATACAAATCGCCGTAATCTGGTTGATCTTCGACATTTTGGGTTGTGTAAAAATACTCTTCATAAATTACCGTATTTCTCTGTAATCTGTAAAGATACGAGAAAGAAGTATCAAGTGACTTTCGAAGAGCTTTGTCCAATGCATCAATGTCAAAGGTACTATTCGTAAGAGCAGTTCGTAAGAATTCTTCTGAGGATTTTAAAGCCATGGAATAACTCACATCCTTTCTTATAAAATCTGCTTTATAGCTATGTTTTTTAACACTTTTCCTAAGCAAAAACATAGGTTTAAAGCTATGAAATAAACGAAATGAGGTGAAAATAAATGGAATATTTCACAGAAGCGAGTCTGTCAGACTCTGCAATGTTTCAGCAGTTAAACAAATCAGCAACCCTGATGCGTAAAATTGCGAAAGCCATTAAAAATGGTGCAGTTCTTGATAAGAGTTACTTCGAGACTCAGTATTTACAGATCACAAAAACACGTATTTCACCGCTGGCTGATGCTGTATTAAAAGCATTTGATGAAGGAAACATCAAGTTGATTTACAATAAAAATGATCATGTAACGATTGCATTACCATTTGTAGTATTAAGCATTGGTGGAAAAACGTCTGCCTATATCTTCATCAATGAGTTTTGTTCCATGACAAAGGACAGTGATCCGCAGCTGAATATTGATATGAAGCGTCTTTATACATTGATGGAATCTGCATATGTTGGACTTTTGTATTTCTCAAAGCCAACCCAGTTTACGAGAAATGCAACATTCGTAAAAGCTTTTACGAATATTTATGCAGCAATGACAATGCGGATTTTAAATCGTGAATATGCATTATCATTAACAAAGGATCTGTATGATGCAGTAAATTATTATACAGCAAGATTCTTCCTGGAGAAAATTCTTGGTGTAACAAACAAAGATGTTGTTCATTCTTATGCAGCGGGATCCTGCAACAATCCATCCGAGACAACAATGAATCTTTGCAATAGCACATACAGCATTGCAAAAGTTGATACCATCGATTCGTTTATCAAGTTTATTGCAAGCTCTGATACAAAGATGGAAAATCTGACGTTCCGGTATTACTTTGAGCGTTGGGTATCTGGATATGGAATTGGTGCAACGATTGGAATTGATTCCTTCCCATATTTCTATTACTGCATTGCAAATGTAGTTCTTGGCGGATTCCTGATAAATACAAATGCGATTTCTGAGTTTGTAAAGAACACAAAAGGAATCAATGGAATTTATCCAGAGTTACTTAGAATCAGTGGGCATTAAGGAGGTGAAAAAGAGCAATGTATATCTATAAAGGATTTGTATTGGTACCAGATGTAAATTCAGAAACAGATGAAGTGCGTAATGTACCATTCTCTCCATTCATATTAAATTCATCGATCATTTGTGGAGAAGACCCAATTTTAATCGACGACAGATTAAAGTTGATGTCTGAACGATGGACACTCTCCAATGTGATCGATTCTGTAGATAAGACATCTTATGTCTATGACTGTAATTACAAGAATCTCACAACAGATGAGACTGGAGAAGCAATAGGATCAGAGAATTTGATTGCATCTATTCAGTATGATATGTATCGAAATGGATATATGGATATTGAAGCAGATATCCGATTGGATGGAGATGCAGGTGTTGCATTTGGAAAAGATCGAAAGCTTTTCTTAAAGAAGTTATACTTACCATACAACTTATTGGAAAATGCTATGGTAGAAGCAAGTTGTTTACTTGGTACTGTAGAAGGAGTTACGATTGCAGCTTCTCTTGATCAGAAACCAATTACCAACAAGAATCTGAATAAGACAGGATCTGAAAAGAAATACTTTAATATGATCAATATTACACAGATTGTCCCAGCATCCGGTGGTGAAGATGTGCCCCTGGATCTGGTCTACAGAAGTGTAGATGACGATTATAGCAAATATGGATACGACGACTATGTTTCAAAGTATCTTCCGATCAAACTGAAGATCAGTGGTGTTCAGTATCATTAAAAAATAAAAGTAGGAGAACGAGTGATTCAATCTCGTTCTCCTGCCTTTTTTTGAGGGGGTTAACTCATGATTGTCATAGGAAACCATTCACAAAAAGCTAAAGCATAAAGCTATGCTTTACAATTTTGTTTAATTATAAAAAATAACTAAATTTGTATTTTTCGATTTTATAATGATATAATATCTAGGTGAATAAAAGGAAAGAAGATAATTCCGTATATTCAAAATACATAAAAACAAGAAAAAAAGAAAGGTTAAAAAGGTGAAAATTATGAGTACAATGTTAAAGATTGCAACTGGAGTTGTAGTTGGAGTTATGGCAGTAGGTGGAGCTGTTGCTATTGCAAGTTACTACAGCTTTAACAAGGTCATCAATCAGATTAACGCTGATACCGACCGTATCATGAAAGAAACGTATGGAACTACTGTAGACGAGGAGGAGAAATAATCATGATGAAACTTAAAAAGTGCAACGAAGAAACTGATTGGAATGGCTTTCATTTAAAGCCTGGGTATTGGTACGGTGACAATGATGGACAACCAGTTGTCACAAACGGTCTCCTCTCAGATGGAGACTATATGTATCTTTACAGGTTTGAAAATGGAGCCTGGTTAAGCTCTAGCATCGATACTTCTGACTATGAAATTACAGCAGAAGTATCTGATGGGGATGCAGAAGATCCGCATCCAGACATGAAATTTTCTGAGTTCCTTGAGGAGGAATATGGGGTTTCATGGAATGAGTATGATGAGAATTTCTCACCATCTCAGCAGGATGCGATAAATGAGGAGTATGAATGGAAGAAGACTGGTCTTCCATTCTTTGCAAGAGATTACCATAAGGAGGCGTAAGTCAATGGGATTATTCAGGAGACATAAAGAACGTAAAGAAGCTGCAGAACGTTGGGAGAAGCTCGGTGACGAGTTACAGAACAACGTTGACAATGCGATGCTAGAACTCTGGAAAGATAATCTTGAGAATCGCAAGCTTCTGAGCGATCTCGAGAAAAATCACAATTCAATCAGAAGGAATATAAGGTGATTAATATGATTAATACCAAATTAGTATTATGATAACTGCTTCAGCGGTATATTGAATACTAAGTGTTCTACTATGTACTGCGAAAAGCTGAAGAAATAAAAAATCAAGTTTAAGAAAGAGAGGAAATAAAAATGAAATCATTAGAAGTATTAGAAGTATCTACAAAAATTGGTGTTGGCGTCGGTGTTGGAACTGCAGTATGTATTGCAACATTGAAAGGCGCTATGCATCTCTGTGATGCCTGCTATAAAGCTGGTAAAAAACTCCAGAATAAGATCGCCAAAAATAAAGCAGATGATCTACATGTTTTTGGGAAAGAAAACAAACTTGCCTTTCAGATTGCAAACCGCTATATCAGTATCCAAGAGGTGGATGAAGGCTATGATTATTCCATTATGGGACCTGATTATAAGGAGATTGACGGTGGAGTTTATGACAATCCGGATGTGACAATTAGGGAGGCACTGACTAATATCGTAGATGATTTGAAAGCTGCTCCAGACCATAACAGAGCGAAAGGGAGTATTAAGGAAAAGGATGAGCTGATACCGATTGATTATGATGAATTGATGGAAAAGGTTTGGGATGCCAATGCATATCGCCGTGATTCATCTGATCCGGAAACTCGTCATGATCATGCAATGAATAAATTCAATGACATGTTTGATGACGATGAGGGATAAGAAAAAAGAAGAAAGAACGTAGAGAAAAAACTCTACGTTCTTTTTTTTATCTTAATCCGTCCAAATGATTGGATATTTTGTATGATACTCATCTGAGGCAACTTCTGTGCTTGGGTTGATATCCAGGTGTGAAATCTGTTGGATCGGATAATCATCGATCTCTTCACCAGTATCTGGGTCAATTGCTTTGACCTCATAATCATTCGTTGATCTGCTTACATATGCAACCAGTTTGATATTACGGTTTTCATACTTTAAGAGCTTATCAATTTCTGGATCTCTTGCATCATCTCCAAGTGCATCATTGATGCTCTCAAAGATATCTTCTTCTCCACCATCTACAGGAGTTCCATCCCCATAGATTGCAGCATCGGATCGATCCTGCTGAATCAGTTTCTTTAAGAAGGATGATGAGAAGGAACTTAAGTCTTCACCATCTTCACCCTTTGCAGCTTCTGATTCTTTTCGCTCCTTCATATTCAGATTGATGATATCTTTCTTCAAGGAAGCAATCTGTGAAATCAACTTAATAGAACCATCTCTGGACTGGTTGATTGCACTGATAAGATCCGTTGTAAATTTCCCGATTCCCCTTGCAGAAGATTTTGATGATTCCAGAGAATAATATCTCTTCTGGAGAGAGTCTGTAAATGCAGTGGAATCTTTTAACAGATTCTGGTACAGCCCCATTTCAGCTTCGAACTCATGGGAATAATCTTTTGGTCCTTCCACTTCTTTTTTCTTCTTTTTTTTCTTTTTTCCACCACCATGCAGGAAATCATACACATCACTCTTTCGGTAATTGGACGCAGATGCTTTCACTTTTGGTGCTTTAAATTGCTGTAAAATATCTCCCCAGTCATCCGTATCATCATCTACAGCATTTGATATTTCTTCTGTAGTTTTATTCTTCTTTTTCTCAGAAGGTCGGAAGTCATTAAATGACATGGGTTGATCCAATTCAAGATCGTCGAATTCATCCACCAAAGATTTCTTCTCTGGTAATAAATCACAATCTAAAATAATTCCACGACTCATTTCTTATGTCCCCTTTCTTTCTTAGGTTTTAATCATATGTAAAAATGCTAAAAAGGAATAAAACGTGGAGATAACCAAACATTATGGTTATCTCCACATATAGATCTTAGTAGATCTGTTTATTCATATCAAATGGTTCAAATGATGAAATCTCTAAAGTATCTTCATCATCATCTTTCTTACGAATCTGCTCACGTTCTGTTGCATTCTTTTTTCCACGTTTTGTGTTATTCTCCAATGCAACAAATTCAGATGATAAACTTGTAAGTGAAATGGATTCACCCATTTCGATATCATCCACAAGTCGAATAGAACTTCCTTTTGCATATGGATGATTGAAGTATTCAAGTTCTCGTAATTTCTCATCATTATCTGCAGAACGATATCTTCGTTTGAGAAGTTTAAATGTCATATAGACTTCATCTGTACCAAGTTTCTTTTCTCGGTTAATGATGATTACGACATCTGAGTTCTCTATGCTAATTATTATAATTACCTGACTATATCTTCATCTTCAGATCCTTTCCACCAGATATGAAGAGCCACTCACTTCGGTTTCCCTACTCTACTCGCTTCTTCTCACAATCAATTTCTTGATGTAATATGCTTTCGATAGTCGATGAACCTTCCAATATGTTTTTATATATTTTACCTTTTCGAATAAGGGTTATAGTCTGTGATTTCGTTTGTCTTCGGTTCTTTGGAAGATCTCCCCAAACCTCTTTAACTATCTCCATATTCGTATATCCTTCCTTTATCATTTTGCAGATTTTTGGAAGTCGACTGATAGTATCTAGCTGTGCTTCTGTATACTGTAAATTTGATGAATCAAATTTATATTTGCTAGATATATCTTTCCATGCTATACGATTCTTTATTCGAACAAGTAAAGTTCTGTATGACTTATCATTTGAATAACCCATTTTAGCCAAAATTTCATTGTATGAACATCCTTTTTCAAGTAGCTTACAAATAGTCTCAGCTTCTATATTAGTGATTAATGCATCTTTGTGATTTTCTCCAGAGTTATTAATCTCTCCTCTTTTGAAAGCATCACTAATATTTTCACCACGGGTTTTCCATTCCAGGTTTTTATAAAAATTATTCAATCCATTATTATCCAGATGATCTGGAACAAGTTCGACATCTAAATCTTTATATCTATCTGGAATAGTAACAAAACAAAATGCAACTAATTGATGAACCAAGATCCATCCTTTCTTTCCATCCTTATTTTCTAAATATACTGCATAATATGGATGATGTTTTTTATTTGCTATTTTCTTATGTAACTTTTTACCTGTCCTCATATCTTTCACATCACCATAATCAGATACTTTATAACATTCTTTAATATTTTTAAAATTTATTAAATATTTCCATCTTTGTTTTGCCATGCTAATTCACCAGTCCTTTCTTCATATTGGCTTGGCTGCGGATTGTCTCTATTCCTATCCTTGATTACCATATCTCCGGAGTTACCCTTTGCCCCATAAATGTCACCACTTATGGTTGGTAGATAAGACATAATCGAGCACACTATAAAGTGCGTCAAGCATTTTACAACTTGAACGTCCCCGCAATTCAAGCGGTTTTTTTGACATCCGTCACCGGACGGGGAGACCATAGAGTATATTTTCTTAATCTCCCAAGCACCTGCTACACCGTCACGACCAACCAGTTTTGTTACATCTGATTTTTTAGCCTGAATTGCAGCATCTACAACTGTGGATGCTGTACGGTTTAACTGCTGAGCTGTAATAACTGGAATATCCCAATAAGTAGCAAGGTCCTTCAGCTCATTTGTAATATTCTTCAATTCTTCTTTTTCTGTCATTGCTTTTTCTGCTGGTCTGATACGTTTCACGTAGTCTAAGATCAAAGCAATTACTTCAATACCCTCATCTTCCAAATCCTGAATGATTCCATAAAGATCATTTGTATCAATACTTCTATTCGGGTAATATTTGATGATGATGTCAATATTGTTTTTATCAGTAAGTGTAAGACCATCTTTCTTTAACATCTTCTTTACCTGTTTTGGTGAGTAATTTCGGATATCATCATCTGACGATACCATGTTAAAGATACGCTCAATGGTCTCTTCAATACCATTCTCCATTGTGATCATAAGAACTGCTGGTCTATGATCAGGGTTTTTACATTCAATTCCACTATTGTATTTCTTGATATCCCAAGCTGTCTTTAATAATATCTGGGATTTACCACCAGCTGGAAATGCTAAATATGTATACAAACGTGTACTCATGTATCCAGGTGCTAAGAATGTATTCAGATATTTGATGCCTGTAATAAAGATTCGATTTCGGTTATTTAATTTCTCCATCGAATCAAATAATACAGTTTCAAATAATTCATCTTGTAAGGAGAAAGTTTGATCAGCTCCAAGCGAATTTGTTCTTCGCTTAATATTGATGATCGAATTTGCAATCTGATATAAATCATCCTGCAACGATCTATAACTTCGTGGATCCGATTCATCAATAAGAGCAAATAATTCTTGAACGATATGCTTTAATGTAACCGTATATCCAAAAGCAAGTCGTTCATCAATCTGTCGTAACAGATATTTGGATTCTTCATAATTGATCTGTTTCTTCTGTGACGTAATCTGGTCTAAGATGGATGCTTTATAATCATCACATTCTGAGTCGAGCTTGCAATAATTCTTTACGACTTCTTCTTGAACCAATCCTTCTCGTAAATATCCCTCCAAGGTTCGTTCAATAATCCATATACGATTCGTCAACTCTACTTCTTTTTCTGTATAGATGTCTTTATCTAAAGATTTGAATAACTTGTCAATATTCGTAAGTGCTTTTCTTGTTTTTAAAGCACCATCTTTATACAGAAACTGGATAGTCATATCCAGTGTAGTTATGTCTATTTTAATCGGAAGCTTCTGTGCACGAAGTTCCGATAATTTCTTTCTTATATTTGCATGAAATTGTGATTTTGTATCCATTTTCAGTCTTCCTTTTCACTATATTTAATTGATTGTAAATAGAGGTTTAGATTATCATTCTCTGAGAATTTCTATGTTAAATGATCTAAAAAACAAACAGATAACGCTAAGAAAGGAAGTGACTTATGAATGGCACAACCAAAAAATACACAGAAAAAAGCGCTTGATGGTGTTCGTAAAAGATTTACAAAGAGCCTGGATCAGGTGCAATCTTTAATTAATGACATGTCAGTTTCTCTTTATGGAACAACAACCAAAGACGAATCTGACGCATTAAATGATAGATTTAATGATATCATGGATAACGAAATTAATGATATCACAGGTAACGGTGTCAACGATTACTCCACATTCATTGGGAAGTTATACGATGCAGATACTGGCAATTCAAGAATATTAAATGAGATCAATGATAAGTTGGATTTGGATGTACGTGGAAATGGTTTAAATCCAATGCAGTATATAAATGAGCAGTATAAGAATCGAATGATTCAGTTAGCAGATGCTGATCAGATTTCAAACCAGTTGATTGAGTTAAAGGAAGCAAAATCGGTCATGCGAGATGCGATCATCTCTACAGACCTTAACAGTGGTAGAATTAACCGTTTGATATCATTCGAGAAGAGTACAGTCAATGATGCAGGTGATGAGGTAAAACCAATCATTGAACAGATGGAGAAGAAATTCAATCTCCAGGCAAAGATCAAAAACATCACAGACAAAGTGCTTGGATATGGAGAATATTATGTGTATACCATTCCATATCATGAGATGTTTGCAAACTTTGCAAGACGATACAAAACGGATTCTAAGCAGGGAAGAAATTTCTTTGAATGGGTAGATGAAGAAACTCATGACAGTGTTAAGATCCAGTATATTGGAGATCCATTGTCAGAGTCCAATGATAAAGAATTCTTTGAAAGTGCAGAATCTTACATCTCAGATGCTATAGGTTATGATTCAAGTGTAGAGAAAAAAGAGCATGAATCTATGATACATGATGATTTATCAAAACTTATCAATGATCGTATCACAGTTTCTACAGATTCTATTCCACTTGCATTTTTGGAGGAAGGATTTGATTCTTTACAGAACTTTGCAGATTCTTATATCACAGAATCTGGCGATTTCTTCACAGAAGCTGGAAGTGATAAAAGCCGGATTCAAAGAAAACGTGGAACCAAAGATGGTACTGCATTAGATGGAGATGAATCATTCTTAAGAAAATATGGTGGTGGAGAAGATGGTGTTTACAACGACGGCAGTATTAAGAGTGAGAAAGCAGATGAAAAATTCGAAGATCTGAAAGACTGTTATATAAAAGAAGTAAGCCCACTGCAGATGATCCCAGTACAGATTATGGGTCATACGATTTTCTACATCTATGTCCAGACAGAATCTGCAACACCACTGGATACAATCCTTACTTATCAGTCGCAGTTTCGTGCAAAAGATCCATCTAACCGTGTAGATAATCTGGTGGATGACATTGCAACGAAAGTAGTAAGTAAATTCAACCAGAAATTCGTCTCTGAGAATAAAGAGTTTAAAGAGATCATTGCTGGATGTCTTCAGTATTATGAGCTTGGAAATACAAGAATCCATTTCCAGGTTGTACCGAAGGAATATGTAACAGAGTTTAAGATCAACAAAGATGAGAACGAGAATGGACATTCTATGCTTGAGAATTCCCTTTTCTATGCAAAACTGTATCTGATGCTCCTCATGTTTAAGATCGTTACCATTGTTACAAAATCTAATGACCAGGAGATCAACTATATTAGAACATCTGGTATTGATAAAAACGTCTACAATAAAGCACAGCGAATTGCAAGACAAAAACAGGCAAGACGTATTACAGTAAACGATATGTTTTCATACACAGGCGTTATCAATAAGGTTGGTTCTGGTAATGCAATTTACATGCCAGTTGGACGAAACAACGAACGACCAATCGAAACCGAAATTCTTCAGGGTCAGAGTGTTGAAATGAACAATGACCTCATGGAGATGCTTCGAACCAATTATATTCTTGGAACCGGTGTCCCATCAGCAATCATGAATTACTTGAACGAAGCAGATTTTGCAAAGTCTATTGAGACAGCAAATACAAAAATGAATGGTCGTGTTGTAAACTATCAGATTGATCTGAATGATTCAGTCACTGAGTTGTATCAGAAAATTCTTCGGTATACATCTAACGTAGAAGAAGAGAACATCATATCTCTTCGTATCAAGTTCGCAGAGCCAAAGGGTGCAAGTAATGTCACCACCAGAGATCTGATTGATAACTACAGTAGCTTACAGGATTTCCTGACAAAGGTATACTTTGGAGATTCACCAATTGATGATAATCATGTACGACTCTTCCAGGCTAGTCTTGCGAAATTACATCTTCCAATGATTAACTTCGAGAAGATCGATGATATCTACAAAGCAACCAAATTGAAGGCATCTGGTAAATCATTGAAATCTGATGCAGATGAAATTGACGATGCACTTGAGTTTGGTGATAGTATGGGACAACAATAAACAGTATGAGAGAAGTCTGAGAAATTTATCTCAGACTTCTTTTAATCCCTCGTATTATCTTGAAAAAACAATGACTTAAAGGTGGTGATACAAAACATGAGCAATGATGAGTTTTCAAATATGAATAAAGACATGGAAAACTTTAGAAGAAAGCATATGATGCTCTTAGAAAAATATCAACAAAAACACCTTGTTTCTGCACGAAGGATCGTAGAAAAGAGGAAAGATGGATCTATGACATCCTGTTTGGATGTAACACAGATCATGAAAGATTACGATGAATCTTTTGATAAAATATATCGGGAAATTAATGTTTCACACGATGACAAAATCACCCCCAAGTATATTGATGTGTCATATTTAGATGAAATCCGCATTGGACTTCGTCTTATGAAACGAGAGTTACCGGAGCTTTTATCTCAGAAGAATTTTACAATTCCGCATAGATTCTCCAAGTATATGAAAGCAAAGAATAATGACGCGATTGTAAGCAATCTGAATCTTATCATCGACCTTAAGAAACAAGAGATTACCACTCTTTTTTCTTTTTTACATTCTTTATATAAAGAATTACCAAGTATTATAAAGGGAAAAGGTGGTGAAAATAGTGTTGATGAGTGATCTTAGAGTACCTCCGGAAATACCGGGTATGACAGAACGTACAGATTTTCCTTCTCCATTAGATGAAGGACTTGCAGATAAAATGAGATCGTCCGATATGTTCTTTAAGCATTTAGACAATCCAAATGGAAAGAAAGAATCATACTTTCCATTACCGAAACGATTTGCAAGTAGATTAGAGGGTTTTCCGAAGAACGTTCAACTAAATGTAACCGAGTGTATGCGCCGGTTATACCGATCTGGACAGGATTGGTTAAAAGAGATGTCATTTCATTATCTTACAGAACATGGAATGGAACATCCATACAAAAGCCTTATTGGAATAGCAAATACCAAATTAAAAGATATCTATGCCTCTTATTGGCTTAGAGATCTTCTTTATATTCCAGAATACGGAAATCGTAGCCTTACATTTACGATTCAATCCGTATATGATAGTGAACTTAAAACCGAAAGCAATACGTCAATACGAATGACAACGGATATTTTATGTGATGTTGGAGTTGACGGTCACATCAAGTATTCGATTATCAAAGTAACGACAAAAGAAATATAAAAGAACTTTGGAGGTTAATAAGTCATGAATATTAACAGAATCGTGAAACGTATCAAACGTGATTTAGGTATTTATGCCATTGCGCTTCCAATTGATAACTTAGATGCATTGATAGCAGATATCTTAACTGATACCACGTTACCGGTGTTCTCTATCTACCAACCATATGAAGAGATATTTGATTTATCTGGTATTCGACCAGAACGTAGGACATATGCTGAAAGTATGTCAGATCTTTACATCTTGCCGGAATTTAAGGGACGTAAACTCTTATATGTAAAAGGTGTAAAGTATTGCGAACCAGCATTATATTCAAACTTTAACCCAGTATCTGCAGCATTATTTTCAGGTACGACTGCATTTAATACATTAGCTACAGCAAATGTTGGAAAGAATCTCATTGATGGGATGACAAATTCCATTACGTTTCATTATGAACATCCAAGAAAGCTGTATGTATTTGATGCACTTGTATCATCCTCTTTGCAGGCACTCCTTGCATTTGAGCATGATAGATCCTTTGAATCAATTTCACCAACGGCAGAAGAGAGTTTTTATAAACTTGCAATTTTGGATGTAAAGTGTGGATTGTATCCAACCATGAAGCATTATACCGAATTGGATACATCCCTTGGTACTGTTAATCTTAAGATTGATGATTGGCAGGCAGCTACAGATGCAAGACAACAATTGATCCAGGAATGGGATGAAAGTTATCTATTGGATGCAGTAGACTTAATCTATAATTAATGTCTATGTATATTGAATGAGAGAATCAGCATTATCTTTGTTGATTCTCTCATTTTTCTTCCAAAAAACAAAGCATTAAGCTAGAGAAAGTAGGTGATTGATAGTGATAGATTACAAGACACTTCCCTACAATAGAACGACAATTCGTGAAGTAAGATTGCCAGTTGGTGATGGCGGAAAGGGAAATTGTTGTTATTTATTTTCCCCGAATTTTGAATCTTCCATTGCAATGATGGTAAACCCAGCGAACTGTAAGTCCATGGGAAGATACAGATTATATTACCGGAAGTTAAAATACATCGGTAAATTGACGAATAATAAACATTACCGTATCAACGATATATCACGATTTCAGGAGATTAAAGATACTCTTCGAGCTGAAGCTCCGACGATTAAAACATATCCGGAGAAAATGGGAATTAATCCAAGAGAGATGAGAAACATCTTCGTAGATCTCTGTAAGGTAATTGAGATTTACAAGACAGGAACTGCAACGTCCTCATCTATTGCAAGAAATGTAAGAGCATTCTGGTCACTTCTTACATCTGAAATCGGTACAAAAGAATCCAGACCAGGAAGTTATACAAATTACTTTGTACTTATGGATGCTTCCATGTATCCATTTCATCACAGTGGAAGACCAATTGAACGGATTCAAAATCCACTGTATATGATCTACTTAACTGCAAAAGTATATCCAGAATATCTTAAAGATATGGATATTGATTTCATCTGCTATTATGACAATTTCGTATTAAAGATCAATCCACATGATCTTGTATCCGGAGATCAGAATCGACGTGGTAGTGAACTTGCAAGATTCTTAGGAGAAATCCGAAAGTTATACAGAAAAATGGATATGGAGAAAACTCCAGATCTTACAGAAAACGAAATTGATGAAATCAAGAAAGATGATACTGTAGAACCAGAAGCATCTGAGGATGAAGAAGAGACAATTACATCCATAGATTATCCATCTGATAATGATGGTAGATATGAAACACCTGTGGAGAAAGAAGAAGAGCATCAGAAAGTTCCTCTTCCAAAAGCTGTTAAAATGATTACTTCTCCTGCAGTACAACCACATGTAAAAGCAGTTGTTGATGCAGTATCTGATGATCCAGAATTGGTTGATGATATTTCAGATAAAGTAGAAGAAGCTGATAACCAGGATGAGAACAGCGAAGAATTAAATGGACAGAAAACTGCAGAAGATCTTTTAAATGAAGATAAAGAAGTCTTAGATAAGATTTATCGTAAGATGCAACAGGACTCCCCTGTGAAATCCCAAAGATCCACTGCACGAGACCAGATGCTTCGTGAGAAGCAGAAAGATATTATTGTACGTGATACAACAATCGGAGATCTTGCAAAAATCAATCCAAAGAAGACAGAGATTGAAAAAGTCAATGTCTCAAAATCAATGCATTCAACCAATCCAAATATGAAGGAAATCAAATTCCAGAACTTCAATGAATCCTATTGTGAACATGTGATGGATAAGGATTTGATTGGTGTCTTTGAAAACTTAAATACTGCGTCTACAACAAAGATGTTTATTCGTGGTGTGAAAGTAGAAGATACATCTGATGTCTTAAACTACAAAGAGACATGGACCGTTCAGTTAGAAGATGAAAATCGTATGCGTCATACGATTGTAGTAGATATTCCGAAATTCTACGATAAGAACTTCTTATGGTTATCTGGAAACAAGAAGGTTATCAAGAACCAGTTATTCTTCTTACCAGTGGTAAAGATTTCTGGAGATACCGTAATGATTGTAACGAATTACAATAAGCTTACAATCAAACGTGAAGAGAATCGTTCTTTAAAAGGAGTAACTCTTATAACAAAGCAGATGTCAAAAGAGCCGGAATTGGGTAAATATTTTGTCCCAGGTTCTTGCTATGTAAATAACAAGGATTATGTAACTGCTGTAGAATACGACGAGTTTTCAAAGGTATTCATTCGTTTTAGCATAAAGAATTGTAAGATCTTCTTCGATCAGAGTGATGCTCAGGCATATATGGATGTAAAAGGAATTCATCCGGAAAAAGATAAGTTGTTTATTGGTACAGAAAAAGGAGAACCGATATTCATTGATTATTATACTCAAAGAGATGCAAAGAATCGTGGTATTGCAGATATTATTCTGGATAATTTACCAGAGGAAGCACAATCTGCTATTAAATCTATGAATGTACCAAAACGTCTTATGTATACAAAGATTACTACTATGAAGCAGGATCTTCCAATGGTAGTTCTTATGTGTATCTGGGAAGGATTAACAACAGTTCTTAAGAAGGCAGGAATTAAATATCGTCTGGAAGAGAATGCAAGAAATGTAAACCCAAATGAAGATTATATCCGATTTAAGAATTGCTGTCTGGTATATGATAATGATGTAACAACACAGATCCTTATGAATGGATTTAAAGTGATTGATACAAAAGATCACGATATTTCTGAGTATGATGAAGTAACTCCGTTTATTCCATATATCCAGAAGAAGTTCGGTAAAGTATCCATCTTAAATGCATTGACGAATGTTTATGAGTTTACCATTGGTAATATCGAACGTGAGATTCTCCTTAATATGGGATTACCAACAGATTTAGTTCAGCTTATGGTATATGCCAATGGATTACTTGGTGATAACCAGGCAATTTCAGAGCTGAATCTTTCTGAATATCGTGTTAGAAATGCAGAAGTAATCTCCGCTATTCTTTATGATGCTATTGCAAAAGCATATGTACCATACAAGAACTCTAATGGAAAGAAGAAATTATCAATCCCAAGAGATATTGTAATCAAACGATTACTTGCATTGCAGACCGTAGAAGATACCTCTACACTAAATCCATTCCTTGAGTTGGAGACCACCCATGGAGTTTCTACAAAAGGATGGCGCGGAGTCAATCTGGAAGATTCTTATACTGTTCCAAAACGAAGCTATGACAATAGTATGATTGGTGTTGTTGGTACATCCTCATCTCCAGATGCACAGGTTGGTGTAAACCGTACCCTTACGATGGAACCGAATATTGAATCATGTCGTGGATATATCAAAACGACAGATGATTTGAATCAATTAAAGGATGTGAACTTATTCTCTCCAGCAGAAATGCTCATCCCACTTGGAGTTACTCGTGATGATCCAATTCGTACCGGACACTCTGTAAAGCAGTCACGAGCTACAATTCCTATTAAAGATGCTTCTCCAGTTCTTATCTCTAATGGATCTGACGAACTCTGCAAATATTACTTATCTTCAGATTTCGTAGTAACTGCAGATGATGATGGAGAAGTTGTGGAGTATGATGATGAAGCAAAGATCATGATTGTTGCTTACAAGAATGGAAAGCATCGTGCAATCAATCTGGATAAAAACATCGTGAAAAACGGTGGTGGTGGATTCGAGTTATCTAATGTGCTTATTACAAACCTTAAAGTTGGTGATAAGTTCAAGAAGTCTGATACCCTTGCATGGCATAAAGATTTCTTTACAAATATTCCAACCCAAGGCGTTCGTATGAACGTTGGTGCTCTTATCAAAGTTGCATTATTCTCAACGTATAATACATACGAAGATGCAGATTTCATTACAAGAAAAGTATCGGATATGTGTACGACTGAGATGTGCTTTAGAGTAAAGACATCCATCGGAAAGAATTCAAATATCTATAAGATGGTAAAAGTCGGTGATGAAATAAATGTTGGAGATCCATTGATTGAGTTTGATGAGTCATTTGAAGACTCTGATATCAATAAACTTCTTGCATCCTTAGGGGATAATGATGAGTTAAAAGAAGTGGTATCGAAAAATAGTAGAAACATCAAGAAATCAAAATACTCTGGAGTCATTGAGGATATCAAGATTTATTCTGCAAGTGATTTGGAAGATTTATCTCCATCACTTCAGACAATCGTCGGAAAATACTATAAGAAGATCGATCGGAAAACTCGTATCTTAAACAAGTACGACAAAGATGGAAAGACCGTAAAATGTGGTCTTATGATCACAGAATCTTCTGGTAAAACAGAACCAGATAGATATGGAAATATCCGTGGTATTAAAGTAAATGATGGAGTTGCAATTGAATTTTATGTAAAACATTCTGAGCCTCTTGAGGTAGGATCGAAAGTTGCAAACTTCTCTCCTCTTAAGAACGTTTGTTCCGAGGTTATCCCACTTGGTTATGAACCATTCTCCGATTTTAGACCAGATGAATCTGTCGATACTATCATCAACCCATCATCTATCTTAAACCGTATGGTATCATCTGTACTTCCAACGATCTTTGGAAATAAGTGTATCATTGAGTTAAAGAGAAGATTGCAGGAAATCTGGACAAATGGAAAAGAGTTACCTGCCAGAAGAAAAGAGATGTGTACTCTGATATACAAGTTCTTTGATGCATTAGATCCGACAAAGGATAATACCAAGAAGTACAAAGCAATGTTTGACCCAATGACCGATGTGAAATTTAAGAGTTTCTTTACGGAGTTCTTTAACAATCCAAAGCATTACTTGATTTTGGATATGGTCGATTATGAACGAGATGTGCAGATTGAATACATTGAAGCTGCGGCAAAAGTTATCGATATTCCATTATTCGAGTATCTTACCTTACCGCATCTTACAATGGATAAAGACAATCCAACCGTAACAAAACATAAAGTTCCAGTCGGATACTTACATCTGAAGAGACCACAACAGACAGTCATGAAGAAGAATGGATTATCTGTACAAGCAGATCAACGTTCTGCATTCACCAATCAGGTAACTGGTGGTGATAAGAATGGACGTGAATCCGATCTTGAGAACTGCATGCTTACATCACTTGGCATGAAATATACCTTAAAAGAATTGAATGGACCAAGAGCTGATGATCTTGTCATGAAGAAAGAAATGCTTGATCAGATCAATAGAAATGGTTACACAGAGTTGTCGACACTTACTGATAAAGTAGAGAATAAGACAACGTTAAATACAATCAATACTTACTTCCTTGGAATGGGTCTTCATACAGACCTTGTAACAAAGGGATTAAAACTCCCATATAACATTGATAAGGAGTAAAAGGGTGATAAAGAAAGAGGAATATCATAATTGATATTCCTCTTTCTCTTTTTATTTCTTCTTGTTGTTTTTCTTTCCGTTGTATTTCTGATTCTTGTTAGAATTCTGAGTTGCCTCAACAACTGGTGTTTCTGGTACTGGGTCAACGACTGGAGTCTCACTCTCAACCTCAGCCTCAGGTGCAGTCTCCTCTGTAGGCTGCTGATCAGCAACTACCTCAGCTTCATCAGCTGGAGCATTTTCTACTGCAGGTTCAGGATCAACCGGTGCCTCAGGTTCCTGTGGAGCCGGATCTTCGTTTACAACAGGGGCAACTGGAGTTTCAGGTACTGACTCAACAGCCGGTGTTTTCTCTGGCTCTTTTCTAGCATCTTTTCCAAAATTGTCCTTATCCATATTCTCAATCGTTAATAATATTCTTTCAGATGGCTTTGCCGGATTATGTTCATAAACACGTCTTCCATGAATCACCATAGCTTTTACCATCTCAATATCAATGTAGTGTGGTGTCTTGAGTGGTCCATTTACACGGATTTCAGGAATCATTCCTACCACACCAATTGTGACATATTTCTTATTCGCTTCGCTCATTTTCTTTGTTCCTTTCTACTTTTCTTTGATTACCTCATTTAAGTCGTTTATCATATCACTATAAACGGTATCACCAGTCTCATCTGATTTGATACCCATGATATCGTCGATACTAACTGCACTACCCTGTGCACTCATGATACGATCAATTTCTTCCGAAGAATCCGAATCGGTAGGGATTTGAGCGATTGCTCGTTTAATTTCTTCCTTTTCTTCAGGAGAAACAATGTTGTCTTCTGTAACAAGCTTATGATCCTTGTCACATGCTTCATATATTAATATCGCTTCCTGAAGAGCAGAGTCTTTCACGTTTTCTTTGATGTATTCAGCATCACGTAAAAAACTTGCACGTTCACGAGCGATACTGTTTAAAGTACCACTAAACATGCGAAATTTCACATCCTTTCTGATTGGTTTCTATTTAACTGATTGTTTTTCCATACGAAACCATACAAATGAGATATCATCAGTAACATTTTCAATTATATATTATCGACATGGTAAGAAAAGTAACTTAATTAAGAAAGGAGATTAATACCAAATGGGAAGTAAAAAGAATTGGAAGAAATTCAAAAAAGCAGCAGCAAAAGTTTATGGAAAGCGGGGAAATATGCTTCCTGAATTTATGGATTATATGGATCCATGTGGAGACTCATCAGGAAGTATCAGTGACCTGGTTATGTCACAGGGTAAGATGTCAAACCCATATCCAAATGGTCTGTATCGTAATCCATCAGATGGAGGAATTGCTGGATTATTTTCACCACGAATTAATCCATCAGTTAATCAGTTCAATATGATTGATGCATCACAGTCACTTTCAGCACCTTCTGCAACAAACAACATGCCAAATGAACTGGTTACTATGATGCAGTTTAACTGTGACCTCGGATTCATTCGCAACACGGATCCAACTATTAAAGATCAGTACGATAAAGGAAACATCAGAGATATTGTAACTCGTAGTGGTGATGATATCTTTTGTAGAGTAAGTCCATACGTCGATATCCGGTCAACAATTGACCTTGGTGATGAGAGTTGCGTATTGAATGTATCTGGTTATTACACTGGTAATGATACAACTGATATTGATCCTGTTACGAATATTATTACTTATGCAATGCTTCATGAAACAGGTTATGATATCACTGAAGATGAAAACCTCAATACTGAGAAGGAGTATTACAATCTATTGCATAGGTATGTCGCAGCACTGGGATATATCTATCAACATTTGGATCAGTGTAATCCATCTGATTTGCTGGATACTGGAATCATTATATCTACTATTGCTGAATTTCGTGTATGGGCACGCTGTGTACAAAATAGCGGGAAAATGAAGAAGCATCAGTCTGGAATGTCATTGAGTGGTGCATACTATTTCAATGATGTAGGATGTTATAAATACTCCGGAATTATAAGTGACTTAGCGTCAGATCCTTGCACATCTGGATTATTTTCATTCATGTATAGCAACCCTTCGGTTGATCCGAGATTTACATTGGTTAGTCCATATAAATCATTGCAGATCCCATCTACTGGAAAAATAATGATTGTATATGTGATGAACTATGCAAATTGTAGTAATATTATCCAGATGGCGTCGGATTTATATACGAAGAATAACCCAAGACCAGTAAACACAGTGACATCATCTGCAGTACCATCTGTAGAAAACTAAATATCATTATGGGTTGATCCTAATACTAATAGGACTCAACCCAGCTTTTTAATTGGAGGATGAAATTAAAATGGGAAATAAAGAATTGAATAAGAAAGCAATCAAAGAATTAGATAAGATTTACCTTAATAAAATCGGGACAGATAAGAGGTTCCGTAAAAAAGTAATTAACAAATTGAATACATTCGGAATACCAGGTACTGAGGCACCTTGTAATAGGCTTACTCGTACTGGATTTAAATCATTCCCACATGATATATTTGAAAGACTCGGGATTGATCTTGGTCATGGAGTTGTCCCATTTCAGTATTCGTATAATATTATGAAAGGGAAGATCAATCTTAAGGACGATAGCCACATATCTTATGAAAAACATTATGGTATTATGGCTAATTATCAGATAAAGATACGAAACTTCTCGGATCTTCAAAGTATAATCAGTATATCTGATAATATCCATGATGGATCTTATATAAACATCTTGAGATTCATTTCAACCTCTATACTCGATGGTGTTACAAACATCAAACTCAGAATGCGTGATATTAAAGTTGACACTCATACTGCGGCTATGATTGACCTTTTACGATGGGATCTTTTTCATATCTATTTTTTATATGCAGATGGATGGTTTGATGTAGAAGAGTTAGAAAATTATACAACTCCGATTATGAATAGTCTCACGTTACTTGGAATCTTTTTCACAGACTATATGCCATATGAAAAGTTTGCTCGATATGTCCCAGGTTGTGCTGGAATCCGTGCATTCAATATAAAAAATCCAGTTTCTCCAATATGTCTTGAAGTTACAAACTCTGGAGAATCATACTCGTACCAGCGCGGCTATATCGGTAAGGCATCTGTAGATGATATCAGTGAAAAGGTAAGCGATAAAATAGAAGATTGCAGATGTGTGACTTACCCACATTCTTCTACTGATGCAAGGATGACAGATATGATTCGTGATGTCAACAAGATGGATCAAACGATACCAGATTCGTTATTACCACAGATGTATTGTCTTGGATTAACACAAGTAAGTATTAACGATGATGGTGAGTATTCATTCTTTAATGACTGTGATTATTCATATACAATACGTTGGTTACATGATATTGTATACAAGATGATTACAGCTATCATCGATAACAAATCAGTATCTACAAAATCAATAGATGTTGCAAATGCTGCAACGATTTTATCAATATAACTTTAAGGAGGATTAAAAATGGAATTATTGTTATTCGTAAAAGGAGATCGTGGACTCTTTGCAGTTGCTCCATATAAACCGATCTATTTTCCGGATAAAGATAGCGATATTACAGAGCCTGGACTGTACGAGTGTGAAGTTACTCTCCAGAAAGAGCACTACACATTTGTAAAAGGAAAACGGTGCTTTACACAATCTAATTCAGAAAAAGTATGTTATACAATCCAGAAACGAAAGGATGGCTCTGAGTTAAAGGGACTCTTCGACATCCCATCTGGGTTTATCCAATATAAGATTGATGACAATACCACGGTTTATGTCGATCAGTTTAAAAATATGTGGTATATCGGTAATTACGGAGGATTTGATATGATGACCATATTATATACCACATATAATAATCAGGGTCGCCGAGTACCAAAGGCATACCTTGATATGCTTTCAAAGTTAGAAGAATACAAGGTGTGTGATGATACGGTATTAATACAGAATGCTATGCTGGCTTCTGTTAAATCACATACCATCAAGTATCAACACCACAACGTGTATCCATATCTCGCTATTCTTTCGTGTATGAATGCAGATGCTGCTTTCAAATACAAATTTAGATGCTCAAAGAATAATATCACGTTTGATGTGATCGGTGATTTTGTCGTAGTCCATAGAGTTTTGTATGATACGATTCCACTTACACATTGGTATCTTGTGGAAAATGGTGCAGTTTATGATGCAGATCTAAAAGCACAACACACCTTAGATACAAACATGGATTGGCTAATTTCAAAAGTTACGGAGTTTGATAAAGAGAATAATACTAAATCCATGTGCCTTGGTATTACTTACAAAGAAATTGCAGATTTCCGTAGAAGCAACCTTATCTCAGGAATTCCAAATGAAGATCCGAAATTCATAAATGCATTATATGATACGAAACACCATGAGGTTTTTTCGGACTTTATCAAATTCCCTATTGATGTTGATGCTGGAAATATGAAAGAACAATTTTATGCGGTTGATCCGAGGGCAGCCCTCAGTTACCAGAGAAATTACGATGAAGATGATCTCATCCATTATCTGGATGTCTTGTTTCTCCTTGAGAGTAAAGAGAAACTTATGCGGATTCAGAAGCATGTAACGAAAATGGGTGGAACATTGAGTCGATACATTGCGAATGCAAAAGCATATCGTACGGATGCTATCATCGGATATGAAGACATGTAATATGTATTTTGGTTATATATTATCATTGGGTAGTAAGATAAGCATATAAAAAATGAATACTATGCTTACAAAAAAAATAAACAAATATAAGGAGGATCTAATCATGAGTGATCACAATCAGAATGAAGAAATTAACCAGAAGCTGTTGGACTGGTATGAGTCAAATGTCGTTGACGACAGAGAAGACAATTCCACCATTGCCCAGGTTTGTATGAGAGAATGTAAGGAGCGTTTCAACATTGATCTTGGAGAGGTTCCAACGGTATTAGCAATCTATGCATTTACCATTGATTCTATTACCGAGCAGTTGAAATCCATGCAGGAGAAAACGGAAGAAGCAGAAATCCATATCGACAATATTGTCGCATTCGGTTATGATAATATCGCAGATGATGATACCGAAAAGCAGGGTAACTTCAGTCCTTACATGTTTGATTTAGGCGGTCGTCTTGATTACACAAGAGATCCGGATTCCAATTCCGTAGAAAACTGTACGAAGTGGATGACAACAAAGCTTAAAGATTTCCCGAAGATGTGGGATGAAATTGCAAGCAGAGTTACGACCAATCTGTATGATGAGTGTAATATTCCGCTTGCACATTCTTGTATCATTCTTCCGATTTTTGCTCTCATCCAGTCACAGTTATGCCAGTACATGGATGTCAAGAGAAAAGATGCAAATGAAACCGAAATCCGCATTACCTTTGCAGGATCTGTAGATGTATTTGCTCGTAAGACAGAAGACAACGGAAGCACCGTAGAGTTTAAACCATTACCATCTACAAAGCTTGGAATCAAATCGGATGCACAGGCAACCGCAAAACATGAAGATGAAGACTAATCATCTTCATGTAAAATAACACGAAAACAAAAATCCAAGGGGAGTCATATCCCTTTGGATTTTTTTGTTTATAAAAAATAAAAAGGAGGTTTAGAAGGCTTGTATAAAGAATTGGCAGAATATGAGACCATATTCGATAAGCATTTAAACAAAGCCCTCATTGACAAATCTGACGATGAACCACTTCTTGAATTTATCATAGAAGCATGGCGATCTCTTCAGATCATTGATGGTATTGAAATACTTGATTGGACCTATACGGATAAGATGAGTGAGATTGATATCAACAAGTATATCATCAAACGTAATCGAAATGTCAGACAAAAAGAAAAGTTTGACTTTAAGTATATCGAGGAATCTTATCTCGGACTCCTTACGGTTACCGTTGGACTTACGGTTGATGTAACAGATCCAAAAACCAATGAAACCGTTACAAAGAAGCAGACCATCAAGAAGTCAATGCTTATTCCAATCATGGATGAAGATGGATGTTATATGCTAAATGGACAGCGCGTATACACCATCTACCAGTTAGTAGAGGAATCTACATACACAGTAGCAAACAGCGTAATCTTAAAATCCCTGATGCCGTTTGCCATTCGTCGGTATACACATGAGACGAAAGATATTCAGGGTAATCCATATGTACTTCCAGTCTACACCATTGAATTATTCAAGAAAGACGTGGAAGTCATGCTTTTATTTGCAACCAGAGGATTGAATCATGCAATCCAGTTTGCATTGGAAGCAAGTTATGTTGTAATGACATTTGTTGACCAGGTGGAAGATCCAGATGATCTGAGTTATATCTATTTTCAGATATCTTCAAAGTTATTCTTAAAAGTGGATCGATCATTGTTTGAACGATTCGTTTATGTAAGATCTGTAGTAGGTGGTATTCTTACAATCTGTACGAACCGACTTACGATTGATAAATTGGATGACTGTGAGATCTGGTTAAAGAAACTTGGCAATAACAATCTTCAGAAAGGTGAGAATTTACTGAGATCCGCAAAGAGATTATTGGATGAAACAACAGGTAAGATCTTAAAGGTGGAATTATATCATAAGCATGACGTATACACACTTACAAGATGGGCTTGCCAGGAATACAATGACCTTAGAATGAAAGATAACATGGACTTGAATAACAAACGTCTCCGATGTGGTGAAATTATTTCATCCTTGGTAACAACAGAGTTCTCGTTCCGATTAAATCGTCTTATGACATTCGGAAAGAAAGCGGATTTAAATAACTATCGAGAAGTGTTCTCATTCCCGGGCGATATTATAATTCAGAAGATGAATTCTTCTGGTATCATCAGATATAACGATGTAATTAATGATATGACATTCTTTAGTAAAACTAAGTACACTAAACTTTTAATGGTGTATTAAAACCTCTCTAACTGCGGGGAACTTCTATCATATGATAGACGTATCGGATTATTCCAATATGCCGGTTAGGCTTCAACTACCAACTTAAAGTGGTGACATGATAAGGGCAAAGGGTAACTCCGGAGATATGGTAATCAAGGTTGAAGATACGGACAATCGACGCAACGAAGTATCTCACAAAGATGAGATATGAGTTCAACGGTCATGGAAAGCTAGATATAACCACTGAGAGAAATCTCTAAATACTTTAATAAGTAGGGTTGTTGAAAATAAGGTAAGTTGAAATACTTACACGAAGCGAGTAGGTCTTTATGACGAAAGGTAGGGTAAAACCGAAACGGGAGGCTGTAATAATCATGGTAATAGTGATTATTATTCGAAGATATGATCTGAGCATCTATGGAGACATAGAGATTAACAAGACTGATTAAAGGGCGTTGGGTAGCAGCGTGATAAATGCGTAGCTGTTACTGGACCGTCTGGGACGAAACTATCAAGTAGGTCTCCAGACTATTAGGGAAGAATGAAGCTGGAACTCCGTTTGCAACGGAAATCAGAGAGTTAAGGCTATTGGTAACACTTTAGTCAACCGCAACGCATAGGGGTTGAAACTTTGGTTGAGATACCAAAGAATATAATACCTCCACGAGGCTTCCCTCTCGGATAGTACAACTTGCAGAAAGTTGTGGGAAAAAGGTATGCTGGGCTGCATTATAATGATGCAGAAGTAAGTATAAAAAGGCTTACGATAACACTTCGCACATTCACTTGGTAATAAGAATAGTAATAGCATTAGTGCACGTTATAGAGGATTACATCACTCGTACATCGGTCACATCGACTTAACAGTCTGTGGAAATTCGGATTGACGAAGGTCCGAGTAAAACCAATCTAACTGCGGGGACGAATCCGTTAAGTTTATATCTACCAACCATAAGTAGTGATATTTATGGGGCAAAGGGTAACTCCGGAGATATGGTAATCAAGGATATAGATGGATCAATCGACGCAACGAAGTATCTCACAAAGATGAGATATGGGTTCAACGATCAGGGAAAGCTAGATATAACCACTGAGAGAAATCTCTAAATACTTTAATAAGTAGGGTTGTTGAAAATAAGGTAAGCTGAAATACTTACACGAAGCGAGTAGGTCCTATATTGGGACGAAAGGTAGGGTAAAACTGAAACGGTTGGCTTTATTAAATATGGTAAAAGTATTTAATAATGAAGATATGACCTATTTGAATGATACATTCAAATGCCGGGCACAAGTGGTGTATTAAGTCCATACAGCAAAATGGACGGATTATGTTTTGATGGTTCGCCTGAACCGGATAATTTCATGTGGTTATTCCATAATGCTGTAAAGGAAGTTGCTAAGAAACGAGGGATTACACTTATCACAATGGACTTTGATACGAAAGAAGATTATTACAATGCTTTGGATGAGTTGCAGGGATTTGCAGACGATCGTGTTAAGATCACGACAACATCAAAAGCAGATGATAAATCTATCAGTATTGAACCAATGATTGACCTCGATGAAAAGAAAGCAAAATAAAAATAATTTATCCGGAGAGACAATATAAATCTCTCCGGATATTTTTAATCCATGAGGTAAACTTATGAAAATTGAAGAAACATTACGATTGATTGCAACGGTAGAACGAATTGAATTAATTTGCAAATATCCACAGAAGACGAATCTGGAAGGATTATGTATAGAAGCATCTGATGAAATTGTTGCAATGTTAAAAGGAATGGGATTTGATGATGTAGAAGTTGTAGAAGGGTGGTTTTTGTATGACGACTGTTATGATACTTATACAGATCGTCCTTATGAAGAACATTGCTGGGTGGTTGTGCATGATGATTGTGATTGGTATATGGATGTAACTGCAACACAATTCAATCCTTGTGTATATGAGAAAAATAAGTTTAATGATATTATTGTATCTCAAACATTACCACATGGATTCTGTATGGAAGAACCAATAGAGTATTTGGAGGTGGAATGATGAGTAAATTTAGATGGTCAACTGAGGAGACAGATCCTGAGTTATTTAAGAATGGACAGACTGTTAGAATGATGGTAGGAAGATCATCTGCAGCACAGAAGTTCGTCGAAGCATTGAGTGATAGAGTTGACAGCAAATGTGATTTCCGTGTTATATGTGGAAGAATTATGATCCTTTGTAAACCTGATGAAAAAGTCATTACAAAAGTAAACGAAGCTTTTAATGACAAAGACTTCATGAGTAAATACCTTGTGAAGTACAGTAATGAGACTTATGATAACGGGACATATCTGGAAGTTTATCATTGATAAAAAATATTGGATTATATATCATCTAAAGGAGAGAACCTGGGTGATTGACTCTACAAATAAGACAATTAAGGAGGAACTAAAAAAATGAGTGAAGAAAAAAGAGAAAAGGAATCAGCAACCGAAGAAAAGCTTATCGTCAAAGGTGCAATTGAATTAGCGCCAGAAAGCAAGCAACTTCTGTATCAGCATATACGTGAAGAAATCATTGAATCTCTTGCTTCAGGGGATAATTTTAGTAGTGATGAAGTTGTAGATTTTTTACATCACTTCTCAAATTACGCACTGCTCGTGATCATTGACAAAGCAGTTTCAAATGCTATCAAAAATACGGATCCCGATGCTCTGTGCTTTGCTGACGATATAACCTATCTTAAGAAGCTCAAAGCTCTCAAAGCAGTCCTTGATCTTAGATAAATATGGATGGATCTGAAATGAACAAAGAAGAAATTGCCTATGTACAAATTAAGTTATGAATTATCACCTGTAAATAAGTGCTTGCGATTAAAAGTAATTGTCATTTACCGAGATAACTTAAATAAGTATAAGGTATATCGGTCAGCATTTAATGGTAATGACTATCTCACGGTAAAGATTTATCCATATTTTGTATTAGATATTACAAATGATCTTGAAAAACGTGAAGCATGGTGTTACGCAAAATCTATGGCACTTACAAGATTTGATATCTTTAAATTTATCCAGATGTCTCAACCACTAATTGAATCCTTCACAAAAGAGCAGAATCTGTTTGTTTATGACACGGATCATCAGTTAAAGATAAACAAGGAACTTGCGAATAAAAAATCAATAACGATTCCACTATCCTTTAACAAATCTATTTGGATTACCCCAGTTGTTGTAAGAGAACAAGATTCATCGGTTGAGATGGAAGGAGTTATGATGTGTTTTAACACAACGACGAATTATGTCACAATGACATATGATGAATTCAGGTTTTTATTATACTACATGGACAAGGTTGATCTGGAGAGTATTGCTATGCAATTAATTACGTTTGCAGAAGTTACGGGGAATAAGCGATTCAATGATATTGATAAGCTACCTGATGCAAACAATGTTGCTCCACAAGTACCAACCCGTAGTAAACCTGATGGAAGTTTTGTCAGTGGTTTTAATCCACTGATCAATCGCCAAGGGGAAATCCCAATAATATAAAATGAAGGAGAGTTAACTTATGTCAGAAGAAGCAACACACGAAACCAGTAAACCGGCTTTGGACAGTGCAAACACAGGACTTGTGTACGATCAGCACTATTATAAGGTAGGTGGATATATCAATGATTATGCACTTACATTTGATCCAGACTATAAGGACGAAGACGGGAACAAGAAGCGCACTGTAAACGACTTTGAAGATGGAACTGGGTATGCAGATGAAGATGGAAATATCTTTATCTTCCGTAAAGAACCATCTAAGGATGATCTCATTCCATGGTTTACTGTAGAACAGACAAGTGAAATGACACCGAAGCTTGTATATACTACAAGAGTGTCTAACACGACAAAAAGTGCATTTACGCTTACCTCGATCATTGATCATTACACAGATCATATCTTAAACGATCCGGTAGCAAGAGAATTCAAAAATGATGAAAGTATGCATGAGGAATTCATGCGTGGAAGATCTGCATACACGCCAGACATCAAGGATGATGACGACTTCTTAAAGAAGACCGTTAAGAAATGCCTTATTGAATCAAAGGCAAATGCAAAAGAGTTTGAGAAGTATTCTGATAAACCTTGGGAGATTCCAAACTTAATCCAGACCTTAAATGGAAAAACAAAGTTGAGTCCGAAGTTCTTCCAGTCATGGATGGGTTATGGTGGATGGGAGTACACAGTCACTGTACGAAATGGCAGAGGATGTAGAAATCCTTTACCAGCAGAAATCGTCTATGACAGTGAAACCAATGATGTGTATGTAAAGGGAGAGGACAATAGCGATGAGAGCAAAATTGTTGCGGTCCATCAATTCGGCGATACCGACGATTAGTATTCGTGCAATTACACCGATCGTTGAAGACAGTCAGAATTATGACCTTCGTGAATTAAAAATTGAATATCATGTACTTAGTTTAAAGGATGTGTCAAAACAGGCACATCCGAATGCAGACAGTAATCTTGTAAATCTTAGATTCATTGAGTATGTAAGTGACAATGATACTCATAAACTCAATGCACAATTAACGATCTATTTTGAACGAAATAAGAAAACGTACAAGATGGAATTATTTGGATGGATTTCTGCCATCTACACAGATCCGAATCTGGTTGTAAAGATGCAAGAATATCTGTACTGGTACATGACGAAGAGTCTGGAAGAAAACGATGCTTTTATGAAGTTTAAAGAGATTCGTTTCCCAGATACTCTGATGTCATTTTACAGAAATGATCCTGGGTGGCAACGTGTAAACCTTATGGATTTTTCATGGGTTGATACTGATGCCACGGATTCCATATCCAAAATCACCCATGGACTATTAGATAATCGGAGTTTTATGACTACAGAATCTTCTGAAAAATCAGAAGATGGTGATTTGAAAGTTGATGTAACATTTGATACACCACTTCATGCTGCATACAACGATGCTGATGAGAATCATCGACAGTATGGTAAAATCCAGGTCTCTTCCGTTTATGGATTAACTGGAAATAAATAAATCGATAAAAAATATTAGGAGGATAAAGAAATGAGTAAAAACAACAACATACCAAGCTTTTTGGGAGGATCATCAAGAGGATACGATTACGGTGAGTCTTCAAACAAGAGATCTACAAATAAGAACCGTTCAAATGCGGGTTGGTTTGAGTACAAAGAGCAGCTGGATAATCTTGAAGAAGATTATATCAATACCATTGATAAGGTTGCAGGTGTTATTGCACAGTATGGAATTGCGCTCAACAGGGAAGGTACAACAAACCAGGGCTCTATCCAGAATACCATTGAAACCATGGTGGGTAACTATCCAGAGGATGTTAAGATTACGATTCTTGAAAAAGCAATCGCAAAGCTCATTGCAAACATCTAAACGCAAACTGGTGGGGAAGTGGTAGCACACTTCCTCACTTTTTTATTTTGAAAGGAGAATAACCATGAATAGTAGAAAATTCATAAAAACTGTAACAATCATCAACCGCATTGCTATGTTAGCAATGATTATCATTATCATTTCTCTTTTTGGTGTAAGCGATAAGAGTAGCCAATCATTTCTCGTGTTAAATATGATCAACACGGTAGTTGATATCATCGTTATTGTAACAGGTATCATATGCCTTGTTGGAGGTGAATTCCATCGCAAGTTCTATGAAAAAGCGAATATCCTTGCTACTAATAATGATGCACATACAATGTTTCCATGGTCTAATGCAATCGTTAATGTATTATTTATCAGCAATGATTTCACAGAACCAGAACTTAAAGTAATTAAATCAGCTACAAGATTTTTAGAAGGTATATATTTATTACAAAAGATGGATATCCGGAAAGTTTCATTTGATATAAATGATGATATGATAATTCCGGCATTATCCTTATCTGTTTATACTGGAAGGAATGGGATTTTAACAAAGTTAGAGGATGGTCATTATATTGGAGAAAGTGATTTAATTAGGGTGAAATATGCAGTGATGATTCGTGAAATGCATTTATTAAATACATATGAAGCAAACACAGATAATCCTAAGACAAATTTCTATGACTTTAATAAGACTCTGACTAATCTTTCAGCATCTCCAAAGGAATAATGTTTAATAATCCGATCCTTGTTTATATATTATTCCTATGATAATAAGATTAATATTACAGGAGGATTTTAACATGAAAAGAAATCACAAAATAATTTCAAAGCATTCCTTAAACACCAAACATCTTCCACGTCGGGTATCCTATGCGAAAATTCGTGGAAGTCTTACAGCATGTCATTTTATGACGACATATTTTTGCAAGCCAGGAAATCATGAGGTATTAGAAATATCTCCAATTGACGATGATATAATTGCTTCATATCAGATGTGTAGAGTCATCAACCCATCCACCAAAACTGGTAAATCCATTATTAAAGCAATTCAGGATTATTCCACAGATCTTCCTAAAGGGAATGAGCAGGGCATCCTTCTTATCACTTGCGGATCTATGGAGAAACATCCGGTTGGAGAGTATACGATCTATGATCATGCAATTGCTGTTGTATCATCAAGAAAGAATTTCAAACATGGAAATGTATACGTGTTACATTGTGATGGTGATTGGAAATTTAACCCGAACTATTCCGTGGTAGACTCTATGGTATATAGACCTATGAGCTTCCGGTGTCGGAATGTAAACAAATTAGATTATATTTCATTACCAAGAAAAATTAAGTAATGCTAATATTTGAGGAGGATAAAAAATGAATAGAAGACAGAAAAAGAAATTCAAGTATACAAAACTTGATCACAGACGATGGGACTTATCAAGAAAACAGATAAATCAGCTTCTTGGTGAAAACATCATGAACAACTGTATCAAGAATTGGAGCTTGCCTATTGGGAAAGATGAGAATGCAAAAATTTTCATCCGACCAGTATCATTAAATATTTCAATTCACAAAGCAGTTGTTGATGCAATTCGTGATGTAGCGCCAGTAAATATCAATAACTTATCAATTTATGCACTGGTTGGTTCTGATGAATCAGCAGTTGTGTATGCCATCGAAAAGCGGTCAAAGAATTATAAGGCTGCGTCACTCTATGTTATGGCAAGAGGAGAGAATGATGATGTATTTCATATGTATTCAGTGATGAATATCCGCAGATTTCATAGCCCAAGTACCATTATGAAATATCGTAAGAGAAAACATCATTAATCATTTCACTCATTACAAAGGAAATAAAGGGAATCAGAATTATCTGGGATTCCCTTTATTTTTTTATAGTAAAGGACTGATTTTACCATGAAAACAATAAGAGCATTTTCAACAAGAATTGAGATTGAACCCTATGAAGAACATGAAGATGTAGAGTTAGAAAGATTATGCTCTACAAAATATGATAGAGTAACACACTCCAGAGATCCAATAGGATTTCGAGTAGAAGATAATAAATTTATTGGACCAAGAGGTCTTAGTTTAGCAAAATTATCACAGAAATACAATGTGATTCCGACAATGGAACGAGCCGATGATTTCTTAACCTCATTGAAGGCATACAGGATGACTGTTCCACCAAAAGATGACGTTCAAAAGAAATCCATTTCTTTTTTATTAGGAATCAATGGTTTTGAACGTACAAGAAAATATTCACAGATTGCACTAAATCTTCCAACTGGATTTGGAAAGACCTATTGTGCATTGTATGCAGTATGTGCACTTCGTTGTCGTACACTCATTGTGGTACACCGAGAGAATATCCGAGAGCAGTGGATTGAAACAATGAAATCTAAATCAGATATTGATATGCGACGAGTTTGTATTATCAATGGAACCAGTGGGATGAAAGCATTAGAAAAGAAGGAAGAATCTAATAAATATGATATCTTTCTTATTATACATCAAACAGTTACTGCATACTTAAAAACCAACACAACTGAAGACTTGAGAACCTGGTTTAAGAAACTGGCATTTGGATTAAAGGTAATTGATGAGGCGCATCTTTGTTTTAAGCAAACTATTGAGCTTGATCTTTACAGCAATATCCCAAAGAATATCTATTTGACAGCGACATTTACCAGAAGTGATTATAAAGAGAAACCCCTTTATGATCTGGTATTTGGAAATACGATGCGATATGGGCATGAACTTGATACAGCAAAGAATGTCGTGTATAATATCGTACCATATAATTCTAATCCAAATTATACATTCCAGAAATTCATTCATACGAATTATGGAGTATCTGCTACTAGATGGGCAGATTATGCATTCAAGTATGATAAAGCAATGACTATTTACAATGTCTTCTTTGAAGTCTTAAAAGAAGCAAAAAGCCATAAAGGAAAAGTATTGATTGTCATTCCAAAGATTGCATATTGTGAAAAGATCGCCGAAATGATCCGAGAACGATATGAATATGATATCGTTGAAACGATTCATTCAAAGCATACCAAGAGTGACAATGAATCCGCAAAGAAATATGCATCCATTATTGTGACTACAACATCCAGTATGGGGACTGGTGCTGATATCTCTAACATAAGAACTTTAATCATAATGGAACCATATTCTTCCGAAGTGACTGCAAAACAGTTGACAGGACGGTTACGTCCATATGTACAAGGAGGAGACTCTTATGCATATGAACTCGTTGATACTGGTTTTGAGTCAATCATGAATATGGTGAATAAACGATTTAACAAGTTAAAGCAAATTTGCAAAACGGTTAAGAATTGGAGATAATTATGAAAAAGATTTTATTAGGAGTTTTTATTGCACTTCTTGGGTTTGAGTTATTTGGATGTGAAAGCCAACCTGTAACAAATGATGGAGCGCATGCTGGGGTTATTGGAGGGAGTGCAATCACGATAAATTAAGAGGAGACAATGATATGAAGAAAATAGCAATGCTCATACTTGGATTACTTGTTGCAACATTATTATCTGGATGCCGAGAACTCACCGAACGAACACATATAACTGATTATGTGACAGTCACAGATGTACAACATAATAGTTCCAGATTGGAACCTTATTTTGTAGGTGGACACACATATCTCAGGAGCATACCAGAAACGAACATAGTGTGTGTTTCATATAAAGATATGTAAGATAAAATTGACAATAAAGATTACTATGAGAAGTGTAAAGATAAAATCGGTGAAAAGGTCAAAGCTTCCATTCGTGTCGACAAATATGATGATGATACTGTAAAGTATATTATAGAGTCCATTGAATAATGAGATGAAGATAAGAATAATTTCTTATCTTCATTTTTTTACCCATTTTACGAAATGGATCTTTGTTTTGCTTTTTACATGTTATTAATACAATGAAGCACGAAAGGAACATAGAAAAATGAGTAGTGTAGTATCAAAGAGTCATTTCTTAAAGAAATATCGAAATGACTCTATGAAAGTTATTATGCAAATGCATCCTGAATGGAATAAAGATGATGTTAAAAGAAATATCGATGAAATCATTATTAGAGATTTAAGGAACCCTCCAACGAAATTGGAGAATAGTTATACACATGAAGAAAGAGATACACACCTGGTATCGGTGTTTGATTGGGCAATGGAAGAAAAGCCAATCATTGCTGCAAATGGAACGTTCTTTAAGCAGCATAAAGATGCCATTAACCCAAATGCAGAGATGGTCGACGAGTTCTTAAATATTAGAGCTCGTATAAAGAAAGAAATGTTTGCAATTGAAGATGAGTCATCACGACAATATAAGATGAAGGATTTGGCACAAGGAAATGAGAAAAAATTGGCAAATAGTTACTACGGTGGGTCAGGCAATAAGGCATCTGCTTTCTATAATAAGTTTACAGCCCCTAGTACGACAAAGTCAGCTCAATCCGTCATATCAACTGCAGAAACGACATTTGAAGCATTCCTTGCTGACAATTTCACATTTATTGATATCAATGAGTGTTTGTATTGGATTGATACTATCTTAAAAGAAGATGTTGAAGTTGATGACTGGGTAGAACGACATGGTTCTATTGATACATATAATAGGCTTGTTGAACGAGTCATTGGAGCAACGGATGATGATAAAGAAATGCTCAAGAATTATTTGGAAACTTTATCATTAGATGAAACAACAAGAATCTACTGGAAGAATAATCTTATTGCATTTACAGACGCACATCCAGAGATTAAGGATATCTGGGATAATATATTTAGTCATATCAACAATTATCAATACATGAATTCCGATGATGATTTGGATGTTGTACCAAAGGAATATAAAGATCGGGTAAAGAATGCAAAGAAGCCAATGAAAGAATGGCAGTCTATTGTAGATGTCGAGTATTTCTATAACCCAAATAAACTTCCGGATAGTATCAAGGAGTATGCAGATGCATTAAAAGATTACTACATGAAATATTGCTATGTCAAATTCATGTATTGTGACCGTATCTATAAGTTAAAGAACTTCCCAAGATGGGTAGTAACCGTTATTGATACAGATTCTAATATCTTATCTCTTGACACATTCATGAGATATTGTCTTTCAAACTTACTTAGAAGTAATTATAGAAGAGATCATTGGAATAATATCTTTATTGCAATTAACTCAATTACATATGTCATTACATCCGTTATTCGTACAACTCTTTTGTACTATGGAGAGATGAGTAATGTAGAAGAAAGTATTCGTCCAAGATATGATATGAAGAATGAGTTCTTCTTTGCAAATCTTGTACTTGCAAAAGTAAAGAAGAGATACTTATCAAAAGTATTACTTCGAGAAGGAAACCGATTAAAGAAACCAAAATACGATATTAAAGGATTTGATTTTAAGAAGTCTTCTACTTCAGAAGATGCATCCAAATTCTTTATGCATATCGTAAAAGATCTTATCTTAGAGCCAGAGACGTTGGATATTAAAGCAATTATGACAGAACTTTTAAAGTTTAGATCTGAGATTCGAAAGAGCTTAATGGATGGAGAGATTAAATACCTTACGATTGGATCTGCAAAGGAATTAAATGCATATGCCGATCCAGAAAAGATGATGGGTATTCGTGGTGCTCTTGCATGGAATATTTTATATCCAGATAATGCAGTAGAGCTTCCAACGAAATTAAGTATCTTAAAGACAAATATCTATAGTCTTGATACGATTAAAGATTTGGAGAAGAGTGACCCGGATCTTTATCAGAGAGTCAAAGAGGGAATCTTTGAAGATAAAACAGGAATGTTTGTAAAACACAATAAGAAGAGTGGTAAGACTGTTATCGAAGGATTATCAGTTCTTGGTATTCCAAGTGGACAAACCATTCCAGATTGGATCATACCATATATTGATTACAACACAGTAATTAATTCTGTACTGGCTCCGTTTAAATCCGTTACCGAAACATTTAATATGCCAAGTATCGAAGAGGGACGGACTGGAAAGAAGACGACTGGATTCTCAAATATCATAAAAGTCTAAGTTACATTGGATGTTGCATGCATCCCTTTTTCTTTTTGAGACATTAAAGATAATATGGTAAAAAATGTAAGAGATTAGAAAGGAAGAGAAAATGTTTTTAAAGAAATTATTCAAACGTACTGTACCGATTACAACTAAGACAAGTATTCGATTCGATGCGTACAGCAGCCCTGATACCATTGATCCATCTGCTGTAAGTGGATCAATTCTTCGTGTCATTACGAATGCTTCAGAATGTGATGCATATTCTATTTCAAGATCAGATGTCACAGAATGTGGAAAAATGTCAACGGATCCAATTACTGGAGAGAAAATCCGTAAGAATGGACGTTATGCAAAGATTCCGGTTGTACGTCATACAATCATCATTTCAAAAACAACCACTACAGAAGTATCAAAGAAGGTATATAAAGACTGCAGTGTCACAGATATGCATGCAGAGATATTACATGAGCTTTATAATCAGGGATCAGAATTAATTGAGAAAATGGAGAGATTAATCAGAGAGGAGCATTTATCTGATCCATGGTATGAGTTTGATGAACCAGAAGTTCATGCAGAAATTAAGACTGAGGATTACACATGGCGAGATTAATCTTATTCATTGTATATACAGTCCCGGTGATTGTATTTCATTATTACATCATGAACCTCAATCTATCCAGGCTCTCTACAGCATCAAAGGTTCATATTCATGTCGTTCGGATTTTAGGAACCTATGAATTCTTGTATTTCACAACACCGATGACAATACATGCATTTGTATTTGCAACGATGCTGTTTTACGATATGATGAAGATTTTCAATTTTTCATTTGACACTGGTGTAATTATGTATATTATCTTCTTTTGCATTCTTGCAAATAGATATAATATGACATATATCGACAGACTTTTCCATAAGTATAAATTACCATGGAAAGATATCAATGAATACATTGAAAAAGAGGTTTACAAGCGATAAAAAACGTGGAAGAAGATCATAACGAATCTTCTTCCACCTTCTTTTTTAGTAGTTTCTATGGATTTCAGATTTTCCATGGTATAAATCATTATCCATGATCTTGATACAATCACCAATCCGAATTGGGAAATAATTCATATCCCAAGTGTCAAAGTGATTGTGCCAATCCATATTCCAATAAGATTTGCTTCCATGCATATGTCCATGAACGTTGTACTCGTTATCATTTACTGGATATGCACAATGTGTAAGTATCACATCATTGGAACCAGTTCTTCTAAGCACCGCTTTATCTACGATCGATTTGAATCCACAATCAATGTAATCATTAATGGTATACTGATCGTTATTACCAAGAATAAAGTATACATTCTTTGTACGAATCTGTCGTAACATCTTTTTGATCAGATCCAAAGAACTTGTACCTTTCTTTCCGTCCATATCACCAATGATAACCAGATCATCATCTGGAGAACACTTCGTATTGATTCCACGAATCACACGCTCTGTTTTATCTGGATCTTTTGTACTTAAATGCAAGTCTGCAATTACCATTGTATCTTCACTGAGAATAGATTCAAGGAGTTCCGGTTTGTATGGTTTCTCACCTTCCAACAGATGTACACAATCAACACCATCTGCATCTGAATACTGACGGTTGATAAAATGTGGAAGTTCATTTGGAGCCATTCCAGAAATGATTCTCCACTTACGAATCTGTGTAGAAACATCTGTAATATCTTCCATAAACATAAATGGTGAGTAATCACTTCTTCTTGCATTTTTCTTTAAGGTATACATCTCTTTTTCATTACAAGAAGTAATGATGAATCGATAATCCGCATATTTCTCTACAGATCCACGATCTAACATCATAGACTCCATGCCATCAATGACAAAGAGCTTTGCTCTATGTGACTCCGCATATTTTAACAATTCTTTGATAACTTCGCATTTAAATCGATAAGTAATCGTAGACTCCTTATCCATGAGAAGATCTGTAATGGTCTTGTATTTCTTTGCTGCTTTAATCTCTTTTGCAAATTTCCCTGTTACTTTCCGGATACAATCTTTCACGATCTGATCTGATTTTTCCATATTCTCAGATGGGGAAACATTGGTTGGATCACTAAGAAGTGATAACCGGAATACCATAACTTTATTAGGATATCTCTGAATCAACTCATAAGATGGAGTTTCCATATCTGTATTCTTTACATGTGCAGGAATTACAAAGATGATATTTCCTTTTTTGGATGGGAAATAGATATCACTTCCATTGACTTTAAATGGACATTTGATTTCATCTCCCACACTATCCCGGCTATCCAGATAAACTTCTGCATGAGTGTTCATAAACTCAATATTTGCAAGAAATCTATCCACCAGGAAATCATCTGGATAACATCTGTAGATATTATTTCCACGGATCAACTGATTATACGGAGCATCTACCAAGAATACTTTATACTTATCAGAGACATTTAAAGCCTGCTCTGGAGAATCATCTACCAAGATATCACATCCAATTGCAGCCAACTGATTTTCTTTCTCATGCATTCCAAAATGAAAGGAGTCATAATAGAATCCATTTTTATCTAACCACTTCTTGCATAAAGCCTCTTTTTGTTCCTGATATTCTCTTTCTTTTCTCTCCTTCACCTCTACAGGATCCGAAGCATTTACATTTGCACAATCTTCATATCCACTGTATCTTGCAGTTACAATGTAAACTTTTACACCTTTCTTATGAAGATCCTGGGTTAATTTTGCCATCCCTTTTCTTGCAGGAACAGATGTCATGATTCTATCCCATAAACCATCTTTCCACTCAGATAACCACTTCTTATCATCAATATATGCATCAAACATGTTTTCCGGTGGAGAAACATGATAATCTGCTGATTTTGCATAATCCATATGATATTTTTCTTTGTATGCATTCCGGAAATCATCCTCGATGAATCCCATTTCATCAGTCAGAGTTCCATCAATATCGAATGCTACTTTTATTTCTTTATCATTCATTTTTGACTGTCCTTTCCTCATATTTTATTAATTAACTGTCCAAAGTATGGAATTTATCGCTTATACACATCTTAAAACATTATAGTAACTAGACTTTCGAAAGGCGGTAAAAACAAAAATGAGTGTAGATCAAATTGCTGGTTTTTTAAGTCATTGGAACGCTGGAGAAGTATTCTTAGTCATTGTTGGTGTAGTTTGTGTTGGGAAAAAAATATATGATTTTGGTAAAAAAGCATATGGCGTAATAGAAGGCGGAATCACAAAGAAACTGAAAGGTGTTGAACAGATGGACAGCATCTTATCAGACATTGATTCATTGAAAAACGACTTAAACGCAATTTCTACAGATGTTGAAAACTACAAGAAAAATTTAGATGACCAGGTAAAAGCGATTATCTCGCAATCTGACACAGGGGATATTAATATTGAAAAAGTGGTAGATGAGTTACAAGAATCACTACAGATGATGGAACCAAAGGTTAGATTACTTGAGGATAAGATGTCTAAAATTGAATCCCAGATAAGCATTTTGATAAACTCAGATGTCGAATATACGAAAGCGTATATCACGGATTGCTACAATAAGTTTGTGAAGGTAGAGCATCATATTGATCTTATCTCATTACAGAATGTGGAATCCGTTTACAATAAATTTGTGCAGGAGACTGGGCTTGAAGATGAGTTTTTATCGAAATTAATGAGGGAACTTCGAAATCTGCCAACGACGAAAGATCAAAATATGTAAAAAAAGAAGGATAAGCAAATGATGCTTATCCTTCTTCGTATTTTTATTTTACTTTATAAACAGGACCCCTCGTATACGTCTGTGACAATGCTTTCGAATGACTGGATACATATATATCTATGTGGTTGCCTCTAATAGCACCTCCTCTATCTTGTACTGTGTATACATGTCCATTGATCTTAAGCTTTGTTCCAAACGGAATACTTGGATCCGCTGCAATTGTAACTCCTTCTACTGTTGGTGCACCAGATGCTGTCGTATGACTCACTCGTCCACAGCAGATTGCACATGAACAGTAATACGTGATCCGGTATGTTCCAAGCAATACGCCTTCGCTACTATCCGCTGTTTCTTTTGGTTTATCAGACAAATAGTTTGCTGCAACATATCCATCGGATCCTTTTAATTTGTACCAAACCGGTTGCTTGGCACCATCTATATAAACAGTGATCTTCTGACCAACTGATACCTTAGCATTCTGACTTAGCTTCTTAACCACTTTTCCGGATTTATCTGCTTTATCTCGTACATTTAATGATGATGCACTAACATAAAGCGTTTTATTAACAGAATCTTTATGTACATCTACAAGTGGTTCATCATCTTCCTCTTCTTTTTTCGGATCTTCTTTCTTTACATCTGTCCCCTTTGTATCGGTGTTAATTGCTGATCCAGTAGTAACCATTGCATCTTCATATGATGCTTTTACTAATCCACCACTTCTGTTTCCTTCTACGTTGATAGTTCCTGCATTGACATTTACATCTTTTGCAGTATCTAATAGAGATGCAGAAAATCCAGCAATTCCATTTGGTGAAATGACTGTAGGTTCTTCTCTGGTTGTTTTTGCATCAGTGTTTACACCCTGTAAAATACCGACTACCATAATACATATGGCAAGTGCTCCAAATACATTAGTTTTAAGTTTATTCATGTTTCTTCATCCTTTCTTTGTTTACAAACTACATTACTCGGGCTCGAATCGCAAATGAGACGAAGCGAGCTATTCACTTCTTATGATTCACCTCTTTCCATATTTTACTATTAATAGGTTAAGTGTGATATTTATTCCTAACCTACATAAGGATATTATATAACTGTAAAATTGACTAAAAATGCTGGAAAAAACAAGTGTATAAGCAGAACAAAGAAAGGTTAAGGTGAGATTATGACTCCTAGAGAAGCAGACTTACTGATACTTGAGATGGAAATGGCAAACATATGCTCCGATGACTCTGATTACTTCGAGGAATCTGGTGCATATGATATCGTAAAAACTATATCATCCGCAATTAAGAAGCTTGTCATTAAAATGGAAGCTTGGCTTAAGAAAACAAAAGTCGATATTGATGTGATGATTCTTGAGCATCAGAAAAGTAAACGATTTAAAGAATTAGAAAATCTGATTCTGAATACACCGAATGGAAAAAAGAAAACCATTAAATTTCTGGATGTCGGAGGGGCTGTCCTCTTATATCAGAAGTATATGAAAGGATTTGAAAAGGATTTAAAGAAGATTCTTTCCAAGTCATTCACAAAGTATAGTGAAAAAGACAGCAAGAATTTAAATTACCAGATTACTATGTTTGAATCATCTCTGGATGAATTCGATCGATTGGTAGATGATACCCTTACAGATACAATCGAGATGAAAGGGGATGAAGCATTACGGTATATCCGGGAATGTAAAAAAGGAATCGAGCCTGTCTACAAGTATTATTTTAACATGATTCGTATGTATGATAGATTCCGGATTGATGCAGAAAAAGAGTTATTGTATAAGGTCGTAGATACAAATGCAGAACTTCGTGCTAATGTCTATAAGACAAAAGCTCTTATGAGCAAAATGAGCACAAAAGCATCTTCCGTAGCAAGGAAGATCTTAATGAAAGTTGTCTGGTGGACAGCTTAAATGGGTAAAAAAAGAGAGAACATCGAAACGATGTTCTCTCTTTTATAATGCTTTAGACCCTAGGTGTTGTATAATCATCTAGGATAATACAGATGTACACTGGTACCCCATGATCTTTTAGTTTTTCCTGAATATGGTATTCTCTATCCAGATCACCGAATGGCTCAGAGATGGATTTCCATGTAATTCGTGTAATCACGATATCAATCTCATGATTCTCTACCTTCTTCATTAATTCATGATAACTGGATACATCGTCAGGTAAGCACTCATATACTTTGATATCTGATGTTTTCAGATTCTTTTTCATTTGTATATATTCGTAGTTACATCCAATTGTGAATATTCTTTTAAGCTTCTTATAAGAACTTCCATACGGAAATCTCACATCCTCATCTAAGGCTCTTGATAATTCTTCATCAACTAAATCAAGGGTTTCAAACATACCTGGTTTACCTCCAATTATACATCCACGTTGTTGCATATAACATAATTGATCCTTATTTCCAGATTCATGAAAGATACGATCACGGTGTCTATAAATTTCTCTTACATGCTCACGATCCGTTATTAAAAATACAAATACATTATGAGCATATATCCATCTATTTTCCGGAATATTAGAAGCATCATAAATCACAGAGTATGTATGCATTAAGGTATCAATACATACTGTCATAGTATATCGCAAGTCATTGCTTTGAATGTGATAACTCATATACCTATCATCCGTATATAATAATTTTACGAATTGATCCATGAAATCCGTATTGTAAATATACCTTAATTTATCCCGCATGTATCTCACAAATACTTCTCCTATCTCAGATTCTGTAGATGCATTAGCATCTACCAAGCGACTATAGAATTCTTCATAGTCATAATCGTTGAGGACTAGATCCGGAAAATTCTTGTAACGTATTGATTGTAAATACATGCATGCTTCATCTTTTGTGATTTTAGGCATTTTTCGTTTCTCCAGGCTTTACATATTTGATCGTTGCAGTATCATGACCAAGTGAAATATACTTGATCGTATTTCCTTTTCCAGTAAGATTTACTGCTGTGTATAATGCACGTTTCCGGAACTGATCTGGTTTCTCAACACCAATGAATTCCCCACAACGTAAATCTACGATTGTCACATCATTTTTCTTTACTGATTTTACATATTTCTGAATCCCATCCTCAAGGATTTTCATGAATTCAGCTTCTGGAATAACAATCTTATTTTTGGAGTCACGTACAGATATGCTGACCCCATAGATTCCGTTATTATCAATTCCAGTAAAGTTATCCCCTGATAATTCGATATGTTCCATGATTTAAGCCCTCCATTCTACCCAGTAATTGATTATTGCTGTTTTTTCATTGATATATTCTGGTGAGTTTACAGCATATCCCTGTGATAAAAGGGATGATGCAACGACGTTACAACGTTCAACAAAATCCTCAAATGACTCCGTTTTTCTATTTATAACACGTATATCTTCCGTGATATCTTTTGATGATGAAAAAGTTTCTCGTCTTACAATTGTAGAATGAAATGTCCCCTCCTTACTGTCTAAATCAGAAACTTTTATAGATTCACCATCTACAGAATCTACAAGTAACTGACTGATGATCTTTACAAAAGATTCATTAGACACTGTGAATTGTCTTCTAGCTAATCCGTCTTTTTTAATAACAGTGACAGAATTGTCATCATGTGGATTTTTTGTCTCAGAGATTTTAATATACCCATCTTTATATTTAATTTTGATTTCATTTTCCATGATTAATTTTCCTCCTTGTCTTTTTTGATCTCCAATAATTCGATGATTCTTTCTGGTTTCATCTCGATGTTTCTACGGACTTTCAAGAAGTAATTTATTTTATCTTCTTTTTCGATGTTCTTATCCAGTAAGATTTTTGATTCTTCAGATAACTCTGAGAATTCTACATGTCTGAGCTCCTTTTCATTCTCGACGTATCCATTACAGAACTTTAACTTGATATTCTTATTATCTTTAAATCTCTCCATAAAGAAATTTATAAGTCCTTCTGGATTTTCATATCCTACTGGGATATTAAAGATCACACGTAAATGATCAATCTTACGTTTCTTTTGTTTCTTTAAGATATCATTTGCAGTTTTCTCCATCTCCTCAGAAGATGTAAATACACTATCCTTATATCCGTATATAAATGATATATAAGTCAAAGCATTGTTGTTCACAAGGAAATCCTTACGATATTCGTGTTTATCAGTATCTACATACAAAAGATAAAATCCTTTATCTTCTTCTTCCCCGAAAATCCATCGGAATGTACTACCGACATATGATACCGATCCATCCAGATATTCTGAATGAATATGATAATGTCCAAATAACACATCTCCTTTACAGATATTTGCAAGCTCTTCTGCAGTAAATACTGGAGCATGTCTTCTTGTATGGTCTGTTGTTTTTGGTTTGATATATGGAAAAGCTTCCTGAATCGTTCCATGCCCGAATACATAATCATATTCATCTTGCTTTGCAAATGTATCTTTGTAATATTCTTCTTTATCGAATAAATACTCCTCGGGAACATACAAAACATGCAAATCATCATACAACCATTCATCAGATACTTCCTTAATAACTTTAAAATCATATGTGATTCCATCTAATATCTCTGGAAAATCTTCTACAATCGTATCAAAGATTCCATACTGATCAGATTCATGGGAACTGGTTCCATATACAACACGAAGTTTCTTTGTTGCTGTTAGAAAATACAGCATTAATTTCTGTGCATATTTGATATATAAGTCGTTTGCATATAATTGCTTGTCAAAGAAATCTCCTCCAATAATAATGAAATCCAAACGACCTTCTTTTGTTATTTCTTTTAATTGATCTCTGATATACATGATTCCATCATATGTATCTGTATAAGAGAGTGCGCCGATATGAATATCGGCGATAAATAATCCACGATAATTCATTTTTTATTTTATCCTTTCTTATCTATAACATTAAAACTCTGTCACTTAAAAGATGAAGAAAAATATTTTACCTTATATATTATCTATACATCATGAGGAAAGGAAGACTATATAACAATGACAGAAGATCAGATTAGGCAGGAAATACAAGATGATCAAAAAGATGTGTTAAACCCAAAAGACTTTTCGAATACCACATATTATACACGAAAAGATTACATGGATGTACAACTTGCAATTTTAAAAGAATTTCTGTTGACGAAAAAGATTGAGGGGTGTAAAGCGTCAACAATTTCAGATTATCATGATAAGGTGATAAAACTTATTGAATGGTCTGATAAAGACATAAGAGAACTTACAACGAGAGATATCCGAAGATATCTCTCTTATTATCAAACAACAAGACCTGTACAAGATTCTACGGTAGATCAGATACGAATCGTATTATCTACCTTTTATGGGTTTTTAGAGGATGAGGAGTTTATTTTAAGAAATCCCGTACGAGGGATTAAAAAGATAAAAACAGATGAGAAAATTCGTTTACCATTTACAGATGAGGATATTGAGATTATGAGGAATGCAGTAAGAAATATCAGAGATCTTGCAATTATTGATTTATTTGCATCATCAGGTATGCGTATCGGAGAGTTAATTAGTTTAAATATAAAAGATGTAAATTTTGACCAAAGAGAAATGATTGTATATGGTAAAGGTGGCAAAGAACGATTATGCTATTTTAATGCAAGAACAAAAATCGAAATTCTGGATTATTTAAGTACTAGACATGATAAGAATCCAGCACTCTTTGTCCAACGAAAATATCCTTACGAAAGATTTCAGCGTGGTGGAATTCGCCATATGCTTAATGATATAGAAAACCGAACCGGGATTGTGAATATTCATCCACATAGATTCCGAAGAACACTTGCAACCAGTCTATTAGAGAAAGGTATGTCCTTGGAACAAGTAAAAGTCATTCTTGGACATAAACGAATTGAAACGACCTTGGTATATGCAGGAATTAATCAGACAGATACGAAAATGAATCATCAAAGATACACATAAGAAGAAAATAAGGGGTGAAAAGAAGAGATACCGAAAACTGGTATCTCTTCTTTTTTATCTGAATGTAACTTATTGAAAGAGAGGGAGTAGATTATCAATCCACTAATATATTGTTCTTAACCCTGCTCTACATCACCTGCTTCGCTCTTAGCATCTGTCTCGGATGCGCTGGTTTCTGATTCACTTGTACTTGTGGAAGTCTGGTTTTCCTGTGACTCAGATGTGCTTTCACTTGCTTCTATATTGGACTCACTTGTGTTTGTACTCTCAGAAGAAGTAGACTCAGAAGTTGATGTACTCTCAGATGGAGTCTTTGTTTCTGAGGTATCAGATCCAGATGGAGTTGTTGGAGTTGTGTGAGTCGGCACGTTGTTGTAATTGATTACAACAGCCTTTAACTCATCCATAGTTGTACATTTCTTGATCTTATTCTCAATGGTCTGCTGATAAGAAACCAGAGGTCTTACAGTAGCCTCAATCTCCATTGCAAGCTGTACTAACTCTTCGATTGTCCAATCGTAAGAGCATACTTCACCAGTTGCATTCCATGACGGCTGATATGGTCTTCCACTCTGTTTTGCAAGTGTGCATACAGAAATCATGCTCTGTAAGTATTCCTGCTTATCCTTTGTAATAGAATACTTTGCAGCAATTCCCTTATGACATGTAGATGTAATTGGGTTTGCAGCAAGATACTCAGAAAGAGCAGCGGCACTTTCTTTTACACGGAATGCAATTGCATCCTCTAAAGAAAGTGTAGTGTAATCTGTTACTGGCTCAAGGACAGATACACGCTTATCGAGAGCATCTGCCTGATCAAGTGCATTTTTAGAGTTGTTTGTAGCATTTTTGATTGCCTGATCTAATACCGGAATAGTCTGTCCAGAAATAGTCTCAACACTCTTAGATGCTTTTGCAGCTGTCTCACTTACAGTTGAGAGATTCTCTTTCATTGTAGTCATACTCTCAGTAAGTTCTTTGACAGTGTCTGCAGATGCAGCGTTGTTCTTTGTATCTTCAGCTACCTTAGAAACTTCTGTTACCTGATCTGCAACATCTGTCAGTTTATTAATTGCAGTTGTGAGATCGTTGGAAACCTGTGTAGCTTTCGTATCTGCATCACCTGCTGCAGTTACAGCCTGCTGAATGACTTCATTCTGTGTTGTAACCGTATTTGCTGCAGTATCTGCAACATTTACTGCTTTAGATGCACTGTCTGATACTGTCTTGAAATCACTGCGCATGCCCTGAATCTCAGCAATATGCTGTGCAGATATCTCAGTGAAGTTCGCTACAGATTCCTTGATGGAATTACATAATTCATCATTCTCACTCATGTGAGTGTTTACTGTCTGGATATGCTTGTTGATATCAATGAGTGAATCACCGATATTCTTTACCAGCTGATCCAACTGTTTATTCTTCTGATCAACATTCTCAAGTTCATCAGAAGTCTTCTTCTGAGTATCAGCTAATGTAGAAATGGATTCGCCCTGCTCTTCCTGTGTCTGCTGGATTGTTGTTAACAGTTTTTCTACTCTCTTTAAGATCACATCGGTATCTGTTGTTTTTGCAAGGAGAATGGTTACTCCTGTACTTCCATCTTCTCCGTCCTCAAGAATTGTACGAATACGCTTCTGATAACCAGTGGCATGGAACAGAACAACAGATTTATCTTCTGGATAGATGTTAAAATCAAGTAAAGCATCTGTATTTGCAAGCTTTGCATTTACAGAGTCTAACGATTCAGCAGTTACAATACTTATTGCCGGTACGGAATTTCCGTCTACCAATGCAGTCGTATTATTGTAGGATTTTACGGAAATTGTAGTTCCGTTTGCTAATAATAATCTCTTCATATTATTGACGTCCTTTCTTTTATTTTTGCTTTAATAGTCTGTTTTTTATAAGGAAAATGAAAAACGTGAAACTTAATTACATTTATATATTATTTACAAGTAAAGGGTGAAGAATGTATTAGAAAATAATTTACCCGATACAATCCTTTAGAATAGACCATCAGGTCTATCTAGTAACAATCAATTATTTTATTTAAGGAGGACTCATATTATGAGCAAAAATTTTAATGGCGGGCGTCGTGATAACGGAGTAGGATCTGCCGGAAACAACAACAGAGGAAACTTTAACAACAATGGACAGGTTCCAACAAATTTCGTTGATCCAAGAACATTCATCAACAGATCAACCGAGGTTGAACCATACACAATTACAACGACAAATGTACAGGATTTCCTCCGGGCAACAGCTTCCAGAGTTGACCGTGCCATCGAGCAGAAGATTGGTGCAGCAAAGGGAAGCATTAACACAAAGGTAAGTGTGATGAGCTTTAATATGAGTGGAAAGGAAGAGAAGAAACCGTTCGTTCCATTCATCGCTATGTTTAGCGGAAACATCATTGATGCTCGGGATAACTTTGCAAATATCCCATCTGTGTTAAAGCCGGATATCGACAACGGCGTACATCTGAATGATGTATACTACAAGACATTGATTGCACCATTCATCTACAACAAAGATGATATCAAAGCATTCAATTCACCAAGTATGCGTAAGCAGATGCATATCCGTGTAAACTTCAGAGTATTAAATACCATCAAGAAGTACATGAAACCAACGATCGAGTTCACAGGAAAAGATCATGACAATCTCGAGAACGCCACTGTAGCTGTTGTGATTGATCCACTCAGAATGTTCAAGCATCTGACATATGACAAGTCAAATCCGGGTGTTCGGTATTCTGTCAATGTCAAGTCTGCAACAGAAGTCGATGCACAGAACTACACATTCGATGTAGAAAGAATCGTCAATACACATGACAACTCTTCCATTGGAAACATCGAGATCTTAAAGCAGTTCTTTGCACATGGAAATAACGGTATTCGATAAGAATCGGTTCGGAGGTAGAGTTCATTCTCTACCTCCATTTTTTATTAGGAATTTCATAAAAAGGAGGAATAAAAAATGTCAGAGTTTAAATTTGCATATGAAAAGCAGGATGCTCAGTATGTAAAGAGAAGAATCGAAGTCGCTATTCCGGTTATTTTACCAAGTGAGATTATGGACGAGATGAATACGGTAAAGCAGTTGACCGTAAAAGATGATGGAAAAGATACGAAGAAGAAATCATCTAGTAGTGGAAAAGAGACCGTGCAGGCATCAAGTGTGATAATGATTGCAATTGCTGTTGCCTTAGCAGCAATCACAGGAAACAAATAAAAAAGTTCTTGGGAGTTGGAAAATACTCCCAACTTTTTTATCTATGAAAGTATCCAAAAAACTTTCATAATAAGGAGGAACGCAATCATGGAGAGCACCAATCAATTCTCAGTGTATTTTAATATGTTGAAAATCAGATATAATGTATATGATGAATCATTAACCAGAGCAGATTTTTTGAAACCAACTGATAAGGTGAATGTATTCATCAATTTAGAGACCGCGTTGAAATACCTTAGTATGGTAAAAGACCTTGAAAAGAAACTCATCATCAATAGAAATTATGCAGATGAATTCAAGGTAGATATCATAAATATTGCTGCACACTACAAAGAGTTCTTTGTCGGAAATGGACTGGATACAAAGGTCTTTTTGTACATGACAGATTTATCATCAGATATGGATGAATTTAAGGAATGTAAAGTATCGGAAGATTTCCGTTCCTATTATCTGATGAAGTACACACAGAATCCGAAGTTTATTATGCTGGGAGATTCATTAAAACGAGAGATTCTTCCAGATGTAAAGATGATATGCGATTACATCCCAAATGTATATTACATCTCATCGAAAAATATTGATGGCGGATTGATTCCAGCTATCGTTGCAAGTAATTATCCAGATCGAAAGAATCTCATTGTATCTGGGGACTTACATGATACTCAGTATTCTTACGAAAATAATTTTCTTGATCATTTATATGCAAGATCATGGAATTCAAATATTCTCTGTTGCTCGACAAAGGATTATCTTAAAACAATATCAAGATCCAAAGAGATTGATCCTTCCTTCATTGAATTATTTGGAAATCCATCGTTTTATCGAATACTTTTATCTTGTATAGGCGATAAGTATCGATCCATCCCAGGAATCAGTGGAATCAAGTTCGTAAAGATGACAAAGATTTTATACGAAGCCATTCGATCTGAGAAGATTACCAGGGATACAACAAACCCTACCATCTTATCAGAATTATTCCCAAGTGATGTGCAAGAAGATCTCTACAATAACCTTATGGTTACTGATATCAACAATGAGATCTCTATGCTTGGAGAAGGAGATAAGAAATCTATTACAACACAAATTATTGACCAATCTGATGTGAATACCTTGCAGCAATTAAATGCAACACGATTCCTAAAAAATCAATTGAGACTTGAGAGTCTCCTGAAATAAGGAGGACAAAAGAAATGAATTTAGTAGACGATTCAGATGAGATTCACTTCTATAAATATCATCTGAAAGAGTTATACATCATTTTCTCGGATGGTCCCTATAAAGTAGATAATAACCGTCTCTGTGATATCACAGAGATGGAAAATTATCTTGATGATTTATACCCGATCTTTAAGATAAGACTTACTTTTGAACCATCCATCTATTATAAGCTGATAAAAGAGAAAGATACTTTAAAGATTAAGATCAATCTGCAGAAGTATTATCGGGTAAATGACAAAGGAGAAAAATCTACATTTTCCAAATTTATCTCTGACACATTCGAACTCATCTTGGATGATGCTGATGAGAATATGTCAAAAGATATCCATGAGAAAGAATTCCCACAAGGGGATGAAAATGAGTTAAATGCAGTTACAATAACCAAAGAGTTATTCTTATTCAAGAAATTTGTTATTAAGGCTAAGAATGTGGTAATTAATAAAGTCTTCGAGAATATGACACCAGCAAACGGATTGTCATACTTATTATCACAATTAGGGATTAAGAAAAATATCTTACGAGACAAGATTGACAATCATATTACATATAAAGAATTTATGATGCCACCACTTACGATCAATAAAGAGATTCGGTTTATTGATTCGTACTATGGCTTCCATAAAACCGGAAGTGTGATTTTTTTTGGACTCTCAAGGTCCTATGTCCTTCGTTTCTCTTCCAAAACAAATGCATTCGAAGAAAACGAAATAAAAGATATCTGTTTTATCGTTCCAAAACAGGGATCCTCGGTTACGGATTCTTATGCGATGTTGTATAAGAAGGGAGATAAAAAGAAGAAGTATGTACTGGTAGAACCAGAAAACTTCATCCCTTCCAATCCAGATCGTACAGAATCTGTAATAAATCCAGAAAGTGTAGAAATTGTATCTCCAGATGATGGTGATGTTCGTCAGGAGGATTCTTCTACAACAAATAAAAAAATCATTGTGGCAAAAGGAGAGAATCCATACTATGAGAGTATTTACAAAGCCTATGTAAATTCTGGAAAGTCAAAGATTGACGTCTATGTAAAAGATGTGGATGCAACCATCTTTGAACCAAATAAACATTACAGTTTCCTGTTTGAAGATACGTCTTTAGCAAAGAAGTACAAAGGAAAGTATTTCTTATGTAACAAAGAGTCTGTATTTGTAAAAGAGGGAGAAGACTTTACCACAGAGATCAAATTACAATTACGAAAATTGAGTTAACCTACGAAGAGAGTATACCAGAAATAAAATGGTATACCCTCTTTTTTTTACCCGTTTTCGTAAGCCCATGTGAATATCAGCCCAAAAAACAAATACTTAAAATGTTAAGAAAGGTGGTATATGATATGATCGTAGATACTTATCATGTGTTAAATGGTACGGATCAGAAAGTCTTTGATCGGGCTCGTGCAGAACTTGAAAAAGACTATACAGCGTCAAATGCACATGAGTTTTATTATGATTATAAAGATAAGCCATTATCTTTTATTTTGAGAAATTCAAGAAATATCTTCTCAGAAGGATATTATGGCTATAACTTTTATTATGAGTTATTGAGCACCCGACTGATGAATCCACTTACTTATGAAAGTGAATACCAGAAGGTTTCTGACTATATCGAGAAAGCAAAAGCTATGAAAGTACCAGAAAATCAGATTAAGATATATGAGGCTCTGTTACGCTTAATTGAGTCAAAAATTGCAGAGAATAAGAATCTGATCACGGTATTCAAAAGAGCTGTTGGATATGGAGATGGTGTAAGCGATTACTTCACAAAGTTCTTTGACTTACTGAATGATACGGTTCCACTGGCATCCATTCCAAGTATTGCAGATGATATTTTCCATGTAGATCATGATCCATTCATCACGATTCCATGTGGATATTTCTTCTGTATTAAGTACCCGGCATATACAGGAAAACTCCTTATGTATACCATGCCTGGTTCTTCCTCTGGTCTCAGCAAATTTACGGATGATTATGATGATCCAGACTATACCAGAAAGGTTATTCGTATTAATGAGTGTATTCATGAGATGATGGAAGATAACGATGTTGTAGATAACATCAAAGACATGAAGAATATGAATCTTTTAACCATTTGGACAAAATGTGCAAAAGAATCATTAAATACCAATATTGGCATTGAGGATCGTGTTGCTAATGTATTAGAATCCGGAAATGATCTTTTTTTGGATTCCGATGTTATGGCACAGACGAATCCATTTGCTGCGGTCTCTATGGTAACCGAATCTGTAGAGCTTCAGAATGAATCTTTGGTTAGTAAGTACCAGTCTACATTACGTCTGAAGAACGTGTTGGAAGCTTACACTGAGATGGCAGTAGAAGACATCAATCTGGGACTTCGTGAATCTGATGATCCTGTCTATGAACAGTATGATCAGGCATTGGATACCGTAAGTAATGATCTTATTTTTATGGAATGGGAAGATGATGGAACTGCAAATGCAGTGATTAAAACCCAGATCATGACAAGTGATGAGAGAAAGAAAGAGGAAATGGAGAAGAAGAAAGCAGAGTCTTCAGATCCTGCAGACCTCACAGAAGAAGATGCATTATCTGAAATCAAAGAAGCAGAAACGAAGATCAAAGCTCTGCAGAAAAAAGATGGAATGACTGAAGAGAAATTCGAAACAGAAGCTGATAAGATTAAGGTTCCATTGAGTCAGCTCTTACACAAGGCATGTCAGGATTATCCGGAAGTTGCTGCAGCACTTAACAATCTGGATATGATTAGCTTTGAAGAAAGTTACAACGAAGATGGTGATTCTGCAAAACCAATAGATGCTGTAAAACCATCTCATGTTATTGCTCCATCTGATGCTGATCCGAATGCAAAGCATCCAAAGAAACCAAAGGTTGGTATGATTCGAAGAATCCAGAATAAGGCTCTTGATACTGATGCAAAACTCCGTAAGAAAGAGGCTGAAACTGGAGAAAAATTGGATGAGTTAAAAGCTGCTGGAAAAGCAATCTCTTATCATCCAAAAATGGTGGAAGATAAAGTAGATCAGACCATTGCAAACTTTGATAAATGGGATGATAACAGACGAAAGAAATTCCTGTTAAAGCCAGGATTCCGTCATAAGATCTTCCGTAAATTCAAAGTGGTATTGGAGTATGGAATTGCATCTAAGTTAAAACTCTCCTTTGTTCCAGTTCTCTGGTGTATCAGACATCTCAGTAAGCAGAAGGATAAGCGTATCCGGAATGAACTTGCTCTTGAGTTGGATAATGAGATTAAGATCTGTGAAGAGAAGATTTCAGATGCATCTGCAAAAGGAGATAATCAGAGGAAATACGAACTTATGCGTATTAAGGATAAACTTGATGCAGAACGTACAAGGGTTCGTCTGAATTCAAAATATGTATAAGATCGGTGGTGAAAATAAATGATTAAAATCATTGACCGGAAAGAGTCAGAAAAAACTGACTTTGAGAAAAATTACATGTTTACAGAAGCACCTTCTGATACGGAACGTGTGAATGTAAAACGTATTCGATTAAAAGCACCTGGATCTAGAACGTATGATTTTAGAAAAGGTGCAGATGAAGAAGAAAAAACTCCAGAAGAAGATCCGGAAACTACAGATACAGAACCAGCTGATGATACAACTGGTTCTGATGACATTGCAGTAGATGACAATGACGATATATTTGTAGATGATACTCCTGATATGACAGGAGAAGACGATCCAGATGCTACAGGGGATGATGACATCGCTACTGATGATGATATTAATAGTGGTGATCCAGATGGTGGATCTCCTGGGGATACTGGAGATGGTGAAACAGTTTCTCCAGATGACAACACTGGTAATGGAGATGATGATATTGTAACCGATGATAATGGAGACATTTCAGAAGACGATACCAGTGGAACTGGTGATACTGGAGACGATACAACTGGTGACGATGATAGTGGAGAAGAAACGGATGGAGATTCCGAAGATGCAATGCATAAACAGAATCTCTATAAGAAGTTCGTTACTTTACGAACTGCCATTGATAATTATGATCATAAGTTATCTGCTATTATCGGTGTTGATCCAGAGACTCATAAAATGATTCATGAAGTTACAAATAAACTTCGTTCTATGGGTGATATGATGTATGATTACATGGTTCTTAAGTTTAAGAAAAATACTTACTTAGAGTCAATGATGTTTTATCAGCGTACTATGGCTGCTACCAATTTATGTTTGGATGCTCTTACAAAAATTGGAAATAAAACCAAAAAGGAAGCAGATAAGAGCCATGGAAAAACCAAACCAAAAACTAAGAAATAGGATTATCTTAAGCTTTTTTGTTAAAACAATTTCATAAAGCTGATGTAGATTGTTGTAAGGCATATCTAATGTTATATGATGATTTACATATCAAACAGATAATTAAAAATCTTTATAAAGGAGTGAAAAACGATGAATAATATTCCATTCTTCGAGAGTGTAGATCCGGATTTCCGCGAAACTGACACGGTTGGATCTTTCAACTCTGGAAACAGTAAAAATAGCTTCGACTCTGTATATACTGAAGCTTGCGACAGTATGTATGATAATTACAAGGTTAAGGCAACTAACGGTTTCCTGGCAGCAGATGTTCTCCAGAATCAGAGAATCGTCTCTGATTTCAGAAAGGATCTGTTAAAGCCATTTGAGGAAAGTGCAGACCAGTTAACTAAGGCAGTAGCAGATACATACTACGGTGGTGCTACAGAGGGTGTAGATATCGGTAACGCAAGAAGTCTGTATGATCAGGTCGGAAAACTGTTCGATAACAAGATTAAGCAGTTCACTGAGGAAGCAGCATCTGTTGGTACATTGATGCCTATTAAGGCTATCGATTTCCCAATCATGATGAAGTCTCAGGTAAAACAGTGCTACAAGGATGTAGTAAACGAGGAGATCACCCCGTCTGTTATCATCAAGAAACAGATCGAGCATCGTGTAGTTTACTCAAAGGCTGACCCGAAGAAGAGATGGGAGTATCCACAGTGCTTCTTCAACGGTGGTTATGAAGAGATGACCAAGTATGGTCGTGGTACAAAGCTTGATACAAAGGCTGTTCCGTTACCAATCTTCAATTACGATGTTATTCAGAATCTGACATCTTCACCAGTTGCTGACAAAGAGCGTCTGGTATTCGATCTTACCATTGATAAGATCGATGTTGCTGCTACTGATACAGGATCTACTGGTGGTAAGCCGGATATCACAATTGATCTGATCAACCCGATCAGAATCAACCTTGCTGACAATACATTTGTCAACGGAAGAATCGAGCTTGACTATACAGATGAAGAGCATAACACAAAACATCTGAGTGATGCAATCACAGGTATGATTGATTGGACAACTCACACTGTTACAGTTACAGCTGCAAACAACAAAGTAAAGGCAGTTCATTTCAATGGACAGCTTTCAAACGAGGGTAATGAAAACACTGTAAGATTCGCTTACAACCGCCAGGATATGGAGTTCAAGGTTGGTGAGGGATTCAAGGCAGATTCCGGATATACCCTTGAGGAACTTCAGGAGTACAAGGCTCTTCTGGATATGGATCTGTATACAAAGACATACAACGATCTTTGCTTACTGATCACAGATATGGCTGATTCTGAAGGATTCAAGTTCCTGGACGATGAGTTCAAGAAGTATGAAGGTCTGGATCTGGATCCATTACAGTGGAACCCGGTAATCAAGAAAACTAAGTTCAACTGTGATTCTACAATTGCAACTACAGCCCTTCCTTGTGAGTACATCGCTAAGCAGCTGAAGTTCAAGATCGATCGTTTCCTGATCGACATCGCAGATGATGCTAAGATGGATAACCTGAAATTCGTTATCTATGGTAACCCAAGATACATCTCCCTGCTTGATCCTTCTGTTAAGTGGGTATTCCGTGCAGGACAGAGAGTTGGCGGCGTAGAGCTGGATTACTCTTATGGTGTAATGACATCTGGTGAGACATCCGTATACGTTGTATCTTCTAAGAAGATCAATGCTAAGGATCATCAGACACTGAGAATTATCCCGTTCTCAACTGATAAGGAGACAATTACCTTCAAGCGTTACAAGTTCTCTACAGACATCGTAACAAGCAAGGAGTCTGCTTACAAGGATACAGAGCACGCAGGTGGAAGCATGACATATGTATTCGGGGTTTCCCGTTACAAGGATGTATCCATCCAGGGTATCCAGGGTGATGTTAGCTTCGAGAATGCTGACTTCATTACGATCTAAAAGCAATTAGATCATAAGAAAGAAAAGGAGTGAAGATTAAGTTCTTCACTCCTTTTTAACCCATTTTTTTAAGCTATAGATAAATACCCTTCGATTTACATGATTATAACTATAACGAGAGATTTATTTATGGAGGATAAAAAATATGAAGAAAGAAACAAAAACAGCAGAAGCATTTTTACAGTTACGTGGATCTCTTACATTTACAGAGGCTGCAACATATATCAAGAATATTGTAGCTGTAATAAAAGAAAAGAAAGGGATTGATATTACAGATATTAACGACACAAACGTCTATCTTGTTTCAGTCTCACAAAAGCTCATGCGTTATTTGGTAAATAAAACAAAATGCGTGATGCCAGGAAAAGTGATTGCATCATTTGGTGTACCTATAGTTCAGACCTACATTCATAAAGATTGTGCACGATGTATCATCAAACCAAATACAAGTATCAATTCAACTACTGTGCGTATTTTTACAAAGAAAGCAAATATTGAAGAAGCTGATTTTGAGGAACGAGGACGGATGGAGTTGCTTAGGTTAGCTTCTAAGAATCCGGAACTTAATTTTTGTCTTGTGATAAAAAGAACGTATAAATATCTCTTTAAAGATATTTTACGTAATAGTCCGAAAGATGGAAGTATATGTAAAACTGATGCAAAGATTTACGATACTATATATCCGAACGTGAAACTGAAGTTTGCAATAAATTTTTTACCAAACTCATATGTTATATATGGTTCAGAATCGGAATATACATACACAAAAGAGTGTGCAGTATATAGGGTTCAGTTCTGATATAACTATTATCATCAATACTAGATTATAAGTAGTAATATAATCACTTGGAAAGGGAATTTGTTACAATGAGTACAACAACAATTAACCCAAATACATCAATGCTCGTTGATATTCAGTATGTACGAGCAAATAAACGAGCAGGAACTCCAGATTGTTTATATACGATTTACAAAGATCTGGAAACTGGAAAGAAGCATGTGATGGCAATGGAGAATCCATCCATGCCAATCTATTTTGAGAAAGAGGAATTTATTGATCATAAGCATCCTCAAGATTACAAAGAAAAAGACAAATGTAAAATGGAAGTCGTGAAGTATAAAGACATTCCATTTGTAATTGCAGACCACATGGGCGATAGTGGAAAAGCTTTTTTACAGAATATATTTGAAACGAGAAACTATGCAGAGTTATCTATGATTAATACATACCCGTACGTATTTGGTCATGATTATGATATCCGGACCTATTACAGACATGCTTGGAAGAAGAGAGCATCAGAAAATATTATTCCACAGATTTCAAAGTCTTTCCTGGATATCGAGTGTGATTCTTTTGATTCTGCAGGATTTCCAAATCCACAGAATAACCCAATTGACTTAGTAACTGTTATTGATGGAGAAAAGAAAAAGAGTTACACATTTGCACTTGTAAATAGACAATATAAACCTGCAACTATGTATGGAAATACATCACCGATTAAATCGGATAAAATGAATGATTTCTTTGATAAAAAAGAAGAATACCGAAAGAAGATGTATGATAGTAGACATGAGCAGGAAAAAGCACTCATGAATGATCTGGATGGATTAAAGAAAGAACTTCATGAGATGTTTGATGAGACTTATGGAAGTTTTGATTACAACTTCTATTTCTATGAAGATGAAAGAGAAATGTTAATTCATCTCTTTCAGTGTATTCATATGATTTCTCCAGATTTTCTTATGATTTGGAATATCTCATTCGATATTCCTTATATCTTAGAAAGAATGAGAACTCTTGGAATTAACCCAGAGGATATTATCTGTGAGGAAGAGTTTAAGTACAAAGAATGTTACTTCAAGAAAGATATGCACAATTTTGAAATCAAAAATAAATGTGATTGGTTTCATGTAACATCAAAAACAGTGTATGTCGATCAGATGGAATTATATGCGGCAGTAAGAAAAGGTCGAGAAGAATTACGATCAACGAAACTGAATTTCATTGGAGAAAAAGAAGTAAACGATTCTAAGTTGGATTACAGTGAAGATGGAAACATCAAGACAGTCGGTTATGTAAATTACCGAAGATACTTTATCTACAACATCAAGGACGTTTTGCTTCAGTATGGTATTGAGAGATCAACAGAAGATTGTGAAACTCTTTATACCTCTACATACTCCAATATTACTGCATATGAAGATAACTTCAAGCAGACAGTTACACTTCGAAATGTACAGTATCGTATTTACGATGATTTCGGACTTATCCCAGGAGCAAACATCAACCAGATTCTTCTCCAGAGAGATATGCGAATGCATCCGGAAAAATATAATGAAAAGAATAAGAAGAAAGATCCAAGTTATGAAGGAGCATTGGTTGGTAATACCTTACTGATTCAACGATTCGGTAAGATGATGTATGGAAAGCGAACGAATTATATGTTTGATTATAGTATCGACTTTGATATGAAAGCGTTCTATCCATCTACCATTTATGTACTAAACATTGCACCATCAACCCTTATCTTTAAAGCAACGGTACTTGCAGATAATTATGATGTCCGTGGTGGAGATATTCCATTCCATGGATTTACGGATAACCAGCTTGTAAAGACAAATAATGATAGCTTTACTGGTGATATTGCATCTGAGATCTTTGATAACTTCCAGACTGGCAATATCTTGTCTACAGCTCATAAGTTCTTGAATCTTCCAACCGTGTCTGAATTGGAGAAAGAACTTCGTGGCAAACTTGGAAACCGAGCAGTTGCATAAGATAGGAGGAATTAGAGAATGGGGCATAAAAGTTGTTTAGTAATAATAGCTATTATTCTTGCAGAAGTTGTGCAACTTGGTATATTTTACTATACATCAGATATTACCGTTAGTAACATCATTGGTGCAGTCGTCATGTTTTTATGGATGGTTACAATTTGTGTTATGTTATTCTCCATGTTTAAAAACGTGAAGAGTAAGCTCTGGTTTGTATTACCAGTTGCTATTGTGGCATCAGTTGCGTTATCAATTTTGATTACATCAATGAAATAAAAGAAAGAGAGAACTATCATGGCAAAAACAGAGAAATCACCAATTGATTTATTGGAAGAATTAGTTGTAAAATTTGGACAGGTGTTTTCTTCAGATATGTATATTTATAAAAGGAAGAAATGTATCCCAGGAACAGAATCATCAGAAAATCTTCTTGGTGATGTCATGCTCACATTAGAAGGGAAATGGGAAAATGTATTAACAGAACTTGAGATTCCGGATATTTTCTATATCGGAAATGTCAAAGAATTCCGTGCAAAGTTTAAGGATCACACAATTTTAATGGAAGATTTACATGTAGAATGCAATAGTCATGACCCAAGCATTGAATCTGTAATTATTGAAAAGATTACAACTATTGAAACCGAGCATACAAAAGAGAAAAATGTATGGAAGCATTTAATTGATGTTCCAAACTTCTTAGAGACGATATTTGATAAGAAGCTCATCTACTTGTATCCAATCGAATATGAAGATGGAACAGTAGAAGAGGTAAGTCTTGCAAAACAGATGTTTCCAATGATGACTGAAAAAACAGCGTGTGATACTTATATCATGATAAAGAAGTCTGAAGATTATGATGGACTTTATGATATCCTGGTGGATTTTATGCATAGTCATTTTAGGATCCAATCCGTATATCATGCACTTGCAACACCAAAAGTAAATTAATAAATAAGAAGAATGAGAGACTGGTATAAGCTAGTCTCTCATTTTACTTTCATCGAATTATCATGTTTATACTTATATAATATCTTCCTAGTAATACGAAAATACTATATTTATATTTAAAAGGAGGACAATAATGGAACTTCATTATAACAAGTCAAACGATGTATTCTATATTACACAGGATACCTCGTGTTTAATAATGAGACCGAATAATCATCCCTGGACAAGAAATAATTATAAAACGGTGTTGAATACATCAGTCATGAAGGATGTCTGGTTTGATGATTTGTGGTTGTGTACAAAACATGCACTTGGGTTAAAAATTGCAGATTATTGGTATGATAAGATCATGCGGAATATTTGTGATGTAAAAATAATATCAGAATGGGTCTCTCAATATGCCAATCTTTCTTCAAATGATACAGACCCGATTGTTACTTATTGTAGGGACAGATCAGAACGACTTATGATGATGACATTATGTTACGATGGTATTTTCTGGAAAAATCTTTGTAAAGCGATTCGAAAGACAATCATCGGTATTTGTATCAATGAGAAAACAACGGATGGTACAAGTTTCGTTGGGAATTTATGCAGAAGATGGGCTACTGATTGGTCATATGGAGTTATGATTGGAGTACGAAATCCTGAATCTAATGAAGTTGTCCGGATTGAAATAACTGCAGATACTGATAATATGCAAAAGAGTATAGATGAGATCGAGGAAGGATTTGACGTCGCATATGATGTTACTGTATTCAACCATAATAAAGTGGTCAATAGAGGTAAGTTATATGATACTTCCATCGGATGTGGATATTCCAAAGATCTCATAGCACTGATAAATGCATCTTTATATATGCTTTGTGGTGTGTATCTCATTACGAACATGGAGCCTATATATTTTATGAGATGGATTAGTGTTGATGAAAAGGAGGATTAATAGATGAGACTTATTGATTACTTAAAAGCAAAAAGAAAATTTAATACGTTTAAAAAGAATGGACAAGATATACGTCTTACCATTATAATGGCTTCTGTCTATAACTGTGAATACTATCATGGACATATCAATACAAAGATCTACAAATCAAATGATAACTGGGTTGTTACATTTGTCTACACACCAACGATGCTCGATGTAAAATTGAAATCGAAAATTGGTAGATTCAAGATTACTGATGACATCAATGACTTTGGTTCAATTATCAATCGAATATTTGGACTTACTTCAGATAAATTCACATATCGTCTTCGTAATTACTGGAAAAAGATTGATGTTACCACATCTGTATTATTACATGTTCAACCAGCAAACATCTTATAATTAGATGATATATTATCATTATAATAGATAGAAAGGAGAGATTAATCTATGACAGCAAAGGAAAGATTGAAAGACCTTGAGAAAGGAAAACAGATTGGATTTGAGAGTTCCAAACCAAAAAAGAAGAAAGAGAAAACTCTCAGTCGTAAAGTTACTTATACAATTACTATGAGTAACTTTTTCTCACATGTGTTTGAACTTATCTTATCCATCAATAATATTGATGAGACAAAGTATTTGAGTAAGAAACATGGAGCACAGAAGAGAGACATCCGGCTGAATAAAAAGTTCAAACGGTTATCTGGATTGGATTGGGAGCACAGCTCAGAGATTGGATCATTTGAGTTCAATGGAAAACTTGCAACCGTATTCCTCTTTCATATTTTATATGAAGTGAACCATGTAATTGCAAAAACGTATTCCAGACAGTATCGGGATGCGAAACGATTCAAAGTGTATAATATGCTTTTGAATAAGATCATTGAACGTTGTGATCTTCTTGTGGTTGGTTTACTCACCAGAGATTTCAGTTATTCAGAACCGATGCATGCAATGACGCAGATGCTCATTCTTGCAAATGGAAATGATGGAAATATCTTAAAGACAATGGAAGAATCGTTTAAGTTTCTGGAGAAAGAATGCCGGAATCCAAGTGTGGATGAGGGTGTTGTATTAAACAATGTCATGAAGACAGCGTACATTCTTGCAACCATGAATATGAAGCTTAAGAAGACTCCAAAGTTTATCGAAGGAGATTATCGGAATGATGATGCAACAATCAGAAAGCAGGTTGCCCAGCTTGGTTTTGCAATCATGAAAGCAGAATCAAAAGGTGCAAAATCGTTATTTTACGATATGATGATTGAAGCAAATCCAAAGATCATGTGTAGATTTCCGGATGTTAACGAGTTCCCAGAATTGTGCGTCGGATACCAGGCATTAACATTGTTAATGTTATATATGGATAATCCGGATGTCACAAGATGGGTGAAGAAGATGATGTAAAAAGAGAGAACGTACATTGGATGATGTACGTTCTTTTTTATGGTTTTAAATAATTGGAAGAACCCAATATTAACAAATTAAGGAGGAAATTCTTACATGAAAAAAACAATCTATGAAGAGACCAAAGAACTGGTCAATGAAGCAGAAGAATTGACAAAGACACATAAAGAGGCAGTGTATGATAATATCATTGCTATGGGATACAACCCGGACAAAGTGTATGCCCTTTCGAAGACAATGTACAACAAGGTTACAAAAGCTGGCTTTACAACAGCACCAGCAGAGAATTCTGATGCAGAAGGATCTGAAGAAACCGGAAATACAGATCAGTTTGCTGCAATCAAGAATACGATCTTAGATATGATCGAAACGAGATTGCATACAAATGAGTTTGAAGCTATTCGTAATGCAATTCTTTTCCCGGAGCGTAAGACACTTGATTACGACCGTGTTGAGGAAGAAAAGAACATCTTAGAAGCATTTGACAAGATGCTGGATTATCTTGATACAGAGGATACTTACAAGGATGTAAAATCTGACGTAGATGCAAAGCAGGCAGATTTCCTGGCTTATCTCAATTCTGAGGAATATTATGAAAAGAAACAGCAGGGTATCAAAGATCGTATCGATGAGCTCGCTACATTAGAGAAAGTCACCGGAAGAGATCGTAATACCCACAGAATCATGGAACTTAAGAAGAAGATTGCTGTGGATAAGGGACAGTGGGATCTTTCCTTTATTAAGGATGGAAAAGCAACTGTCAAAAATACAGTAGAGGTATACTTTAATCCTGAGAAGAGCACATATACTGCAAAGAAGTATTATGCAAAGTGTAACCAGATTCATCTGAATGCCGATGTATTCAGATACTTCTTGAACCTGGAAGAAAAGCATCTGGATGAAAAATATCATCCGTTCAACAACTTATTCTTATTCCGTTGCATGAGATACATCGGAACTTTGGATGTAAAAGATTCTGAGTATCAGTTCCGGACAATTGTTGGAACTCTTACAAAGCTGGTTTATGATTCCTTCCCAAATGAAGAAACCAAAGCCCAGACCATTCATGCAATCGAAAGTTATCTGGATCAGTTCATTGATGCTGGATACACGGATTTATTCATTGAGAAGAATATCACATATCCGAAGCATCCGGAAAGAATCAAGAAAGATAAGGAACGTGAGCAGTCTGCACGTGTGTACTATTACAAGGTGTTAGCAAGTACACCACATGATAAGACAGTAGAGGAACTTGATGCTATGGCTATCAATGACCTTGCAGAATATGCAGAAAAGGTCGTTAAAGAAGCAGCTGAGAAAGCAAACCAGGAGTTAGCAGATAAGATCGCTGGAACAGATACCGAAGACGGTGATGAGGAAGAAACAGAACCGGTAGATGACGCTGGAGAAGAAGCAAAACCTGAGGAAAATGATGGAAATGATCATACACCATCTGATTCTGTACCTACAGAAGAATAAATACAATGAGAAGAGAAGGATAATTTTATCCTTCTCTTTTTTATTCCCTTGGACATAGATTTAAGAAGAAAGGAGGTTAACTTCATATGCATGACGATACATTCGATATGAATCTCGAAGAAAACCAATTAAAATATATGAGTGCTATGGCTAGCTCAGCACACACTTACGGAAACTTATTAGCCACTGCTCAAAAGTTTTTTCTTGAACTCTTCCCAGATGATTTATTTAAAACAATCCATGTAAGTTCAAGAATGGCAAATACACAGATTTTGTCAACCCCAGCACAGTTCTTAAAAAAAAGTAAACCAATGATCATATTCCGTCCAAGAATGGATTATGATGAAGATGTATTTCTTGGAAAGACAATGATGACAGAACGTCAGGGTGGAGGACCAATCAACAGTTTATCGCCTGGTACGGTAGATTTAAACCCATTCTTATATGACCAGGATCGATATATTGATGTGCAGTTTTCACAGTGTAGAAGAGTGATGTATTTGGATATTGTAATGATATTTGCGACGTTGATCCAGCAGATGAATTACATGGATTATCTGAATGCTCAGCTGGTTGTTGGAAAACCATTTGACATTGAAACATTCCTGGAAAGTCTTATTCCAGAAAGCTTTGTCAATAAACTTTCTGAGTTATCTGGTATTCCAGTTCATGATAAAACAGATAATTCTGTTACAGAATTCTTGGAATACTTAAACAATCATTCCATTTACCCAGTCACATACAAATTGGCTGGAGCTACTGGAAAAGAAGAATTCTATCGTTACTATCCAACATCCATTCTTACAGAAGTAAAGAATATGGATAAAGACGATGGGGAAAGCACCAATCAGGTTATGACATCTTATCGAATCACGATGTCTGTACGAATGGAATTTTGGGCTCCAAGTATCACGTATCTTTTCTCTCCAAAGATTAAGGATATGCGATCTACAGAAGTACCAAATGATTCCATGTTAATTCCAATCTATGCTGATGTATTCAATTATGATGATATGCATCTGGCACCTGGATGGTCCATTTATTCACATGCATCGTATCAGTTAGATAATCCAAATGATGTTGTGGATATCACACCGATTCTTGCAGAGTCTATCATAAAGACTATGGAATACCATATCAAAAATGGAATTCCTCTTGTTAATTTCATAGATATCAAAGTGAGAAAACAGGGAGATTTATTACAGCCTGGTTATGATTATACGATTGATTATAACAATCGTACGGTAAACTTCATAAATCAAAGAGGGTATACGTTCTACACGTATACGATTGTCATTGCCATTGATTCTGGATACATCAATACATTGATTAAAGAGATTTACCACTTAGAGTAAAAAGAAAAAGAAAAGACCATGAATACGTTATTCGCCATTATAACGTATTCATGGTCATTTTAAACGGCTATATCTGGAAAAGGACATCTATTCAGTACGATTACAATCATGGTCTTCGACTTTTCTCATTTAAGTCTGTCTACCAATGATATCTTGCAACAAGATAACCCCTAGGAGGATCTCAGATGTGGCATGATGTGATCGGACAAAATCATTCTTGTCATATCTAAGCAACAATGTGATTAGGTCTGTAATAAGTAAAAGATCCCATTCCAAAAAATCTTTCAAACTCTATACGATGAGTTGTGGTTCTAGCAGTCCACCCTGCAATTAAGACCTTTCCCGATATTCATAATATACCGTTTAATTCTTTGTTAGTTATAGATTTTCCTATTAACTCTGGATTAATCATGTAAAAGAAAGGTTTAGAAAATTATGTTTATTAAAGAAGTAACACTTGAGAATTTTCAAAACTTAAAAACTGGTATTGGAGTCAGAAAGTTACACATTGACTTCACGAAACAGAGAAATCCAGTTTGTATTATTATTGGACCAAATGGTGCAGGAAAGACAAGTCTTTTAAGTTATTTGACACCATTTGCAACCGTAGGAGATTTAGATATTCGAAATGCAACAAAACCAATCATTCCACATAAAGATGGATACAAGCGAATTGTATTCGTGGATGATGAAATGAATGAATATGAAATTGAGCATTTCTATACACCAAAAACAGACGGTAGTTTTACCGTAAAATCATATTTTAAAATGAATGACATGGAGATGAATCCAAATGGAAATGTACGTTCTTTCCAGGATTTATGTGCAGAATACTTAGATATTGAAATCGGCTATATGAAGCTGATTCGTATCGGAGACAATGTCAAGAATCTGATCAGTGCAAAATCAACCGAAAGAAAGCAGTTTTCTGCAAAGTTACTAGAAGATGTGGACTGGTATTTAACAAAATATAAGTTTGCTTCTCAAAAAGAACGTGATATCAAAGCTGTTATCACACACATCATCAACGAGATTTCAAAGACAAAAATTACAGATGTGGATACTGCAAAAGCGGAGATCAAAGGGTTGAAAGATCAGTTGAATGCGGCAGAAGCACACTTATCAGTGGTACAGACAGAGAAAGCAAATATCGATTATGAGTTATCAAAACTTGCTGGAAAAGATCAGTTGGAAATGCAATATAAATCTGCAGAGCATCAGATCAAGCGATTTAAGAATGCTTTAATAGAAGCAAAAGCAAGAAACATTGAAGATGTTGCTACAGCAAACAAAGTGCTTGTAGAACAGGAAAAGAAAGTATCCAAAATAGAAGCAACCTTAGATAGTGTAAAAAAAGAGATTGAAAATACCCTCCGGGATATTGATACAGAAACAAATGAGTTTGATTCTATAAAGGCAGAGATTAAGAAAGAAGAAGAAAGTACGAACTTAACATCCATGGAAGAGTATTATAAAACTCTGGTAAAAAAGAAAGTGGATAATTACAGTTCTTCTTTGGAGTCTTATTCTTTTGCCTTTACAAAAGATGAATATGAAGAATTTATGGTCTTCATTAAGAATATGCAGAATCTTTTGAATATTACATACGAATATGGGAAAGAACCTATTCGGAAAGTATTACAGGCAATGTTAAAGAATGAGGATATTCCAGCAATTATTACATCTTCTCTTGTTACCATTGAAGGACAAAAGAATGCCGAGAGATTATCTATCATTGATCGAATCATCAATCGGTATTCTTCCATCAAAATTGATTGTAAGAATGATTGTGCTTTAAAGCAACTGCATGCAGAACTCATGGAGATCAAAGATGCAGTTCCAGTTTCCGATGTAAAGTATACATCGGAATTTTACCAGATGATGAAACTTGCATATGAGAATCTCACTAATATCTTTGCACAGATTTCAGAACGAAAAGATTTCATCATGAAATTACCAGAAGATATTAAAACCTTCTTTATCACAGAAACGATGTACAAAAAGATCGGAGACTGTGAATGTATTTATGATGATAAGGTATTAAATGATTACTTGTCATTATTAACAGAGATAGAGAATTACAAGAACATCGAAAAAGAATGCGATGAAGTTGCTGCAGAGATCAAACGACTGAAATCTATCAGTAGAATTGATTTCTTAAATGCACAGAAAAAGAAGATATCGGATAAGATTGACTCCTTTTCTGTAAAGCTTTATGATAAACGTGCAGAAAAAGAAAGATTAGAATTAAAGCTTAGTGAGACAAATCGTGATCTTACCACAGTTCGTACGATTGTAGAAGCATTGACTTCTTATGAAGAAGCACAAAAAGTATTGGATGAAGTAAAAGAAACAAAAGATACTTATACAAGGTTATCATTAAAACTTGTAGATGTGCAGAAAGAATTGTACCAATGGAAGGGTTTAAAAGATGATTTAACTTCACAGGTACTCAGTATGGAAACAAATATCCAAAAGTATAAAGAATACATGAAGACACTGAATGAGAATCGTCTACTTAAAGAGGAATATTCGAACTTAAAGTTCGCTTTATCCGGAAAGACAGGTATTCCACTGGAGCATATCCGATTATACTTTAAAGAGGTAACGAAGATTGCAAATGAGTTATTAGACATCGTATTTGATGGTCATATTTATTTGGATAAGTTTGAGATTACAGAATCTGATTTCTTAATGCCATATGTAAAAGATGGACATAAGATAGAAGATGTGTCATGTGCATCTCAGGGAGAAACCAGTTTCTTTAATATGGCAATCTCCTCTGCTCTTCGGGCAGTTAGTATGACAAAATATAATATTGGATTATATGATGAAGTGGATTCTCAGTTTGATGATAAAAACAGACAGAAATTCATTCCATCCCTAGAAAGACAATTGGAGCTGAATAAAATTAAACAGGCATTTGTAATCACGCACAATCTGATGTTCCGACAGTATCCAGTAGATATTATCAATATGGAAGATCTGGATAAATCAACTGTGGATGTTACATATGAAAAATAGGAGGATAAAATGCGACGTATCAAAAGTATAACGTTATACAGAGATCGTGATATACGACTGGAGACTCTTCCAGTCGTAACATTCTTTCAGGCATGCGGTGTACATGTGTGTCTGCAGGATACTATTTTAATGGACGAGTATACCAAAAATCATTATACTACTACAATTGTCTCTGAAATTAGTTCATCGAGAGTTTACACAAAGTTGTATACGACTACAGATTTCTCGATTGTTATACGTTCACCATTGCATCCGTTGAAATACTCTGATCATATTATCGGTGATAAGTATGTGGAGTTAAATTACGTGGTTGGTAAGAATGTATCTGAATTAATTGATCGTATCCTGGAGTTTATGCTCGATTCCATCTATGAGCAAATAGATAAATGTGATGATTTAGATACAGTAATCCCGTATTATCTTGGTGAAGCACTCAAAGATACTGTGGAAATAAATTGTACAGCATATTATTTGCTGACACGTACGCCACAGTTCTTTGATGCAATCGAGTTATACAATAACACTGCATTCTTTTCGATTGTAAATACGGAATGTATTAACCAATTAGATCAAATCATCCATACTCTTTTAAATCCAAGGGATGAAGGACTTAGAGGTCTTGAATCTTGTTTACCATGGAAATGTCTCATGCAAGGATTAAAGTACAGATCTGAAATAATAAGGAAAATATTTAACCCCTCACCAACTGAATTATTCGAAACAGAACCAGATCTTGATATTACTGATGTTGAATTTATTAAGTGGTTATCCTATGGAAATTACAATTATCTTCCACCGGATTTCATGTATGAAAACAGTATCACATTACATTCTGACACGGAATGTATTTGTGATAGCCACGACAAAGAGATGATCTGTGGAGATATGGATTATTCTGCAGGATTATATCAACAAGCACGAGATCATTGGAGAAGATGTACAATTGATACATCATTTCGTATTGCAAAATCTTATCAGAAAGATATGGATAATCCTGCGTATGCATCTATCAGATTATCTCGGAAAAGAAGCGCTAGCACTTGGTACCATGAATATTTAGATAAAATTGAATCAGATTTCGAGAAGGGAAATATTACGCTGATTGAGTTATATCAGATCTATGTAGCTATGAAGCATTTAAGTAGTGTCACATGCGAGGACAATCAGGAGTTTGAATTTGATTGGAGACCAGAGTTAGAGTTTACGAGCAGTGTCATTATGAGAAGGATAAATAAATATCTAACCAGTTACAACATCGATCAATTTGATTCAAATGACATTATTAATGCAATTATATTGCGATATGACAAAGAATTCGCAGTAGATAGAATTGATAATGATGAATCATAAAAAAATCGCAATTATGAATTCAATTATATATCATTTATTCGGTGATAATGAGAAGTAGAATTTCGTTTTCTACTTCTCATTTTACATTTGCTTAAATTCGAAAGGAGGATTTTAATATGAATATCAAGAAAGTAAGATCAAAGAAAGTCTAATGAAGGGGTGGAAGAGAGCAAATGTCATTTTTAGACGGAAAAACAATTGACTTGAAAGACGAAATTGTACAAGCAACACAAAATTCATGGGACATCTTATTTTATGATGATATCATGAATCACAATGGTTTTGTTATTTCAGAACCAGCGACCCTTCAATTAGATGGGAAAAAAGAACGTAGTATGTTCGGTCCGAATTCGCCATTATTCGGAACTACATACGGTGACGAACAGGCATTTATGGAACGTCATCGTTGTAAGTGTGGAGAGTTTAAAGGATTGGAATTCCTTGGTGAGACATGTCCAATATGTCACACAAAAATCGAGGAACGTCCTTTGGATATTAAGATGACTGGATGGATTCCATTAGGAGATAATGTAGTCATTAATCCATACTGGTATAAAGTGTTCGAACGAATCATTGGAAAACGTCCGTTTTCCGAAATTGTAACCAGAGTAGAAAAAGTAGACAGTGACGGTATTCGTCATGAAGTAGAATTTGATGAAGAGCATCCACCAGTCACACCGTTCCCTGCAATTGGTATTGACGGATTTTATGAACGGTATGATGAAATTCTGGAATGGGCAAGATCAAAGAAAGCAAAAGATGAAAAGAAGAATCGGGTGTATGATATTGCAAAAGCAAGTAAGCATAAAGTATTCGTACATCATATCCCAGTGTATTCGACATTTTTGCGACCTTCATCAACCACTGCAGATACATTCTACTTTAATGGTATTGACAAAGAAATCAATACCACAGTAAACCTTTCATTCACCTTACGTGAGCATGAACCAATTGAGAAACCATTCATTCAGACAAGAATCCAGTATCATCTGAATAATATGTGGGATATCAATTTTGATCAGGTAAGTAATAAGAAAGGATTCATAAGAAACAAGGTTATTTCTGGAGCCCTTAATTATACTTCAAGAAGTGTAATTTGTCCAGACCCAACGTTGTTTGTAAATGAGGTAGATTTAAGCTACCAGGGATTCCGTATCCTGTTTAAGTATCGTATCATCTATTATCTTATGAAGATTCTTAATATTCCGCTTGCAGAAGCATATGCAAGATGGATGGGATCATACAAGATGGATGAGTATGTATACAGTGTGATGAACTACATCATTGAAAAAGAACATCCAAGAATCCTGTTGAATCGAAATCCAACGATCAACTTGTATTCTATGTTAATGCTGAAAATCAGACGAGTAACTCATGACTGGAGACGTACAACATTAAGTGTGCCGTTGTATATTCTTCCAGGATTGAATGCGGATCAACCAGAATGGTCAAGGTCCGGGTACATGGTAACATGTTACCGAGTTCTTCGTGAACACCTAACAAGTGGTGTGACCTTTAAGGTTGCTAACGGTAGAAGTGAACTAAGCATGATCTGAGGCACAAGATTGTGGCGAATAAGCTTCGTAAGAGATCCTACGGTCCTGAAAATGGATAGCAGGGAATACCGTGCTGTTATTACATAGATTTATCTAAGTAATCGTAGTGTAGAGACTATCTGAACCAGATGAATACAATTTGTATTCAGATGAAGTAAGGGCAGGAATTAGTTCGTGGGCTAATTCCGGAGCGCGAAGCTCCTATGATATAAGGAGGTGAATCATTATCATAGGATGAAGAGATAGCCCGCCGAGTATCTAATCCATACTCACCCAGGCGTTTGATGGTGATATTCTTAACATGATTGCTCTCATTCAGCCGGAATTTGTTCACATGTTCCGGAAGTTTGATCCAATCAAGAAGTATATCATGAGTCGAGAAGATGGATCATTAAATCCATTATTCAGTATCGGAAAAGGACAGTTAGTAGAGTTGTATGACTTTGCTACCTTTGAAGACGATGAAGATCTCGACGAACTCGATGAAGAAGCATTAACAAAAGTTCTTCAGGAAGCTGAAGAATTTGATAAGAAAAAGCCAGTATATCTTCCAAACGGAAAGATTGTCATGGCGTAATATCAAAAACATATAGGAGAGGTATAAGACTAATATACCTCTCCCATTTATTTTATGGAGGAAATTGTATGGACCTCATGGAATTAAAATGTACTTACAGTGAATTTCTTAGCATGTTTGATCTCGTGGAACTAAAAGGTGATGTGAATGATCAACGATACAAAGAGCTCATTGATGCTATTGCCGCTGAGTGTGAATGTAATTCATACGATGTTCACTTTGCCATATCAATAGAGGAAGTGTTGCTTAAGGTAGTCACTATCATGTCATTACATCCAGATACATGCTTTGATATTGATAATGAAACTAAACGATGTGATGTAAGGACAAACTTCAGCGTTGTCCCTGAATGTCTTCTCATATTTATTGGTGAAAACAAACCAATTGGAGAATTAATCACAGATATGGATAAAAGCAAAACAAAATTGCATTACAAACCAAAACCGACGGTTGCAATTATTGAAAATAAAGATTATTTTCCATCATTTATATTACGTGATCTTGTAAATTACATGGATGAATATGAACCAGTTTGGCATGCAAGATTTATGAATATGGTGAGAAAAGCAATTGTAGAAATTACGAATAAAAAGCAATAAGGAGGAAAGAAACATGACGAAAGAAGGGAATAAAACAACTACAAATTTTATGTCTATACATCCAGTTGATGTAATCCGCGTAGATGGAGAGGTTATGTCAATCATATTTTTAGGTAATACCACACATACGTCTATTGTAATGGGGATGATGACTGCATCATCGATTCCGACCAGGACATTTGACCCGAGGATTATTGTTCGTCTTGACGACATCTTTGACGATAACAAAGGTCATCTAATGGAATCTATATCTGATGTCATTGAAAATACTGCAGTTATTAGAAATGATGCTCACACAAATCTACTGGTATCTGCAGCTAGTATTACAAATGATAATAATTACGAGTTATTTGCTGTCAAAGCTGCACAAGATGACGATACTGCAATGAGCATCAAGCGATCTAATGGTGTAAAATTTCCAATCGTTAAATTACAATTCAGATATATAATTGATCTACATGAATTAATCAAATTCCTTTGTAAGACAGATAAGAGAGTCTTGATCCATGAGATTTTCAAATCTCACAACTATCCAGCATGTTTTGATGTTAACAGGTTTTATTCTATCCCTACAGAAGATATTGATGAGAGAGTGTATACATTTTGTGAGAACTCATCAGAACCGCAGGTACACACATTCCTCTTTATTAAAGAAGATGAGCTCATGCGATTAAGAGATATTACTAAGAAATGTACATCCAAGAAAGCATTCATACTTGCAATTAGCATTGATGATGCTTTGAGAGTATACCCGGATATTTCAGGTGGATATTTCAGAGCTTTTGAAGATTTATCACTTGATGATTATGTCGAGTTACCAATCTATATCTTTAATACCACAAAGACAAAAATGATTGGAAAATTCTTACCAGTTGGTGATGGAACATTAAAACTCATCACTGGAGGTAAAGAGGTAGCATTAATTTTGGCAAAGTATATGATTCATAAAAGAGCGATATTTGAATTATTCGAGGGTAAATCTACACCTGATCCAACAGAAGATACGACAGCAAAAGAAGTCAATGAATCATCATCTGTACAGAATGCGGTAAATCGTATTATATCAAGATACACGATGGATATCGATGAAATCCCTCATCTTAATATGCGATACACTTCGTTGTATGCATTAGGTAAGAATTTTTTGTTTAATCTTTGAAAATGAGATTACCGATATTCTTAACGAATCATCTGCGGATAATAATCAGAAGTTTTTTATTGTGGTTGATGCAGCCAAGTTGTTGAGGTCTATGGATTTTTGTAAAATGAATGAACTAGACAACTCCGTTTTTCAAATAATTGATTACTTTTATATCATTGAGTCTCAGGATTTAAATTATGGATTTGAGCAATTATCACCTATCCGGTTGCGAATGGTATATGATGCGAATTCTGTGGAAATATCACATATAGAAATCTCCATATCAGCATTCATGCGATTAGATATCCAGCTTAATGCTATGAGTAAAGTGATTAAATCATATAATGGAAAACGGTATTATTTAAGATTAGTTGATGATTGTATCAATACATTAAAAGATGATTTGTGCTTTGCAGCAACTGAGTTAGAAACTGATAAGTCTCATATGACAACAAATGAGGTTATGGAACTGACACGTAACCAATATGACAATGAAGTTGCATTCGATAAAATGATCATGGATATTATAGATATTATAGATATTATACAGAGAGGATATTAAAGAAGAGAGGTTAAAAAATATGAATACATCAAAACCGATTAATGTAGTTTATCAGGTGAAAGCAATGAGTGAACATGAAAACGAAACGAAAAATAAACTCATTGCAAAATTAAATGGGTGTGGATATGCAACGGGGTCCAAGGATGAAGAGACTGTGTTAAATGCAAATATCAGGAGTCTTTGTACAATGGGAATAGTGACAAGACCAGGAAGTAAAGTTTTCCTGAGAGAAAATATAAATGACAAATCAAAGCCATATATCATCTTCATCTTTACAGATGTTGTCGATTTGTTAGAACTCGGAATTTTATTTTGGATATTTGGACCGGAGATTCCACCGCGAACAATTGATAATGTAGAAGAAGAAGTTAAAACTCTTGAGTATGAGGGATGTAAACTCATTTATGACGGAAACATTGGAGTGCTTCCACGTATCGCACCTCATATTCAACCATTCACATCAACCCTTGTAAATAATGGGATGTATTTAAAAGATCACGCATTAAGCGATGTTATGCGATGGGTAAGACATGCTAGTGCGACTATGACACTTGAATGTCTAGAACCAGGGTCGAAAGCATCTCCCCTTGATTTCTATAAAGTTGGTAGAATTTGTAAGCAATATATCATAGAGTACGACATTGTATTTCAATCTGATGAATTTACAGGCAATCCATTTGCATTTGGTGGTTTACACGCTACTTTTGATGATATCTTATCGGCATTTATAGATGAACTGAGTGATCACTCAGTTCATATCTTTTACAAAGATCAACCAATAAAGTTAAAGAGACATAAGAGATCATCTCATATTACAGAAAAAGTTTATAAAGAGATAGCCTATATTTCGGCATGTAGTATACGAAATTTACAGGTCATTAGAGATATCTTAAAAATGCGTTATAACGAAATTGTACATGAAACAAATCATAAACTTCTTGAAGATCTTGATGCTATGGTTGATGAAGAAGCTGCATATGATATGATTCGTACAGAATTAGGAATCGTCATTGGATACATCAAATGGAAATGGTATGACCAAATTGGTCCAATTCTTTTATATGGAATCAACCAGATCGAAGATGATTATGTGATGATATTTCATGCAGCCATTGAAGATTTCTGGAAAAAAGAATGATGTCATGCATGTATATATGCATCGTTTAAACTAGAAATCACTTATATAATATCTAACTGTAAATGAAAGAGAATAGGAGGATACTTTTATGGATAATATTATTGCAAAAGCAGGAAGAACAGTCACAGGGGTTGCATGTGGATTAATTGCAGCGGAACTTGTTGCAATTGGTGCAAATGCTGCAGTTGATGATATCGTTTACTTAGCTGAAAAAGTAAATAATGTCATCAATCCAAAGCCAGTAAAGGCAAAGGGATTCTTTAGAAAGAAATAGGAGGAATATATATGAAAATCGGAAAAGCAATCCTTGATGGATCAATTTTATTTATGTCAGTATATGCTGGTGTAAAAGCATACAAATTCGGAACAAAAGAATTTGAAAAGACTGTTCCAAGTGCAATTGACAAAGTCCATATGGTTGGTTTAGTCGCTGAAATGACAAACCAGTCAGAGGACGATAATTAGTAAAATCATAAAAGGAGCGGGTATTTCATGTACTCGCTTCTTTTTTTATCCAAAAACAAAAAAATAATGGTGAAATCTTAAAGAAAGGAAGGATAAACAACAATGACAGGTTATGTATTTTGCTTAGAGCCACATGAAACTGGTGTCGGATATCAGTTTATTGTAGCGAATAAAAGCAGATTAGAGAAGATGGATCTGGAAGAAAGTTCTATTGACCTTACAGTAGCAACAACACCACGTATTATCGTAAATGAGATTGTCTACGATGTATCAAGACAGTATTTCCGTAAAGAATCTGACGGAACTACAAGTCGTATCTTGTTATTATATCCAGTCGTTCAGGAGAATGAGAATGGAAATAAAATCATAAACATGAAGCGTAGACCAATCCGATATACCGGTAGTGATAGCTATACTGAGAGGCATAAGACGGATAAGAATGATGAAGGATAACCTCATTTGAGAAGTCCTAATACTTTTTGCCTCAGAAACATAATAGTAATACATTATTCAGAAAGGAGTAAATGAAATGTCATTTGCAGATATTTTAAATAAACCACTTCCTTCTAAGGAAAATGAAAAACCTTATACGGAAGGAACTGATGACAATGCAGATATCGACAAAGAGCTGAACGATCTTACTGAAGAGTGTAAGACCGAGGACAGTGAATTTGGTGATACTGATCCGGTAGATTTAACGGACGAAGAGCTCAAAGAGCTGTTAGGTTCTGATCCGGATGACGATGATGACGACACTGATCCAAACGCTGACTTAAGCGATATCGAAGGATTAATGGCTGCCGGTAATGGTGAAAATCCAGAGACCGAGAGTGGTTCCTGTGGAGGAGCCGAAACAGAATGTGGTACAGACCCAGAAGTACCTGGACCGGAAGAGGCTGCTACTGAGGTAGATCCTACAGTAGCTATGAGTGTTGATGATCCAACACCTGCAGCTCCTCTTGAGGGTGAAGATGATACCGATGCTGACAATATGATGACAATTGTTGCAACACCTATGATCTTAAATGATACCCTTACCGAAGAGGAAGCAAGAGACTTCTTAGAGTCCGGCGATGCAGATATTGCAATCGCAGAAGATCTCCTCTTAGAGGAAGCTATGGATGAAATGGTTAGTGATCTGTATACATCTGGTGATCAGGCATATACAGAAAGCGTATTCGCTTCCCCGAATCGTCCATACAAGATGACAAAGAAAGCAAGATTCAACCAGCTGTATGAGTTATCTCTTCAGATCGAAGCAAGATACCATCATGATCCGTTCGTTCCACGTATCGAGAAAGCATACAAGATTGAACGTCAGATCAAGGCTGGATGGAGAAAGAGATATGGTGCTCTTGCAAAGAAGAGAGCTATGAATTATCTCAAGAGACTTATGCACTCTAATTCAAAGGGTCTTAAGAAAGCTGCAAAACGAATGGCTGGCAAATAAGAGGATGGTGATCCAATTATCTAATAATTATGGAATACATGATTGAGTTCATGTATTCCATTTTTATTCCCTTTTTCAGGGTTTTAGATATCTTCATATTGTAATTATATATTATTCCTATGAACCGGCGAAGAAAAATAATCACTAGGTTCAAAAAATATTACAAGGGTTCCTGGGAATAAAAAGATTACCTAGAAGAGAAAAACCAGGGAGAAAGGAAACAAATGAAACTGTATTACGGTAGAGACGTACGAGGAATCTACAAAGCCTCACTGAATTACGACACCATTCGTCGTTATTCATTCGATGGGAATATTTCATCTGGAGATGTCCCAGTTATCCACAACGGAAAAGTCTATCTGATCAAGACCTTATATGGAACAGATCCAATTACCAATGAAATGGTGGAAGCAACATCTGGACCATATTATTCAGTATCTTCTGCAGAAAAGAGCGAGTCTTGGGATCAGTTGAAAGAGATCGCAAGACTTTATGCTGGGATTGATGGAGGAAATGCTGAGATTGCAATGGATGGAACATCTATTACAGCTGGATCTGTACTGGATCAAAGCCTCTATGATAATTGCATCAATAGCAAGATCATTGGTATTCAGATAATTTAGGAGGTTTAGTTATGAAGAAAGCAATTAAGATGTTTTTTAGTGTAGAGGGAAATAAGACGAAGGTTGCCTTATTTCTGATTTTGTCGTTTATATACAACTGGGTAGATATACGAAAGATCAATCTAGTACAGTATATTTTCCATGCAGCAAAAGATAACGATAAGTATCGAATTGTTGCATGGGGTGTTATCACACTAATAGCACTTGTATCTATGATTATTACTGCATATATTCTTGGAAGAATCCAGAGTGGATTGCGGTATAAAATGAATGCAAAGTGTACAGATGCATTTGCAAATAAAATGCTGTACATGGACTATGATCAGTTTACAAATATTGGTCAAGGTCATGCATTTACAGTCCTTGGTAAAACAAATGCTGTGGGTCAGATTACATTTGATATGGTTCATATCATAGGTCTGATCCCAGCATTTATAATCTCAATAACATCATTGTACACATTATCGCTTACACTTGGATTTACAGTAAGTTGTATTGTAATATGTATGATGTTTGCGATTTACACACTATTCATAGATTTATTCAAGTTATCCGATAAAACGAATGAAGTAGAAACTGAGATGAATCATGAGTTTTCTGAAATTATCGGTGGTTTCATGGAGATCCGTGGAAATACAACAGAAACCTTTCACCGTAATAAAGTAAGAAAACTCAGACACAAAATGAATAGTGTTGTTGATCTCATCAATAAGAAAGATGCATCAATTGATAGTTACTGTGAATTTGTACAGATGTTAATGACAGTAACAATCTGTGGAAGTACGGCAATCATGATCTTCCATGGAAAACTTTCTATTGATGCTGCAGTTGCTGCTATTTACTATGGATGGAAGTTATCATATCCAGTAATCAATAGCAGTGCAACAATTGCAAGAATGGTTCCAACACTTGCTAATTACAAAATGTATGATGAATACATGAGTGTTGAGAATACTATTAAAGATGGTGAGAAAGAGATCTGTGAAATTACAAATGGGATCTCATTTCAAGATGTATCCTTTTCATACAAGGATGTACCTACACTTAATCATGTAAGCGTATTCTTAAAGAAAGGACAACACATTGGAATCTGTGGACAGACCGGGTGTGGAAAATCAACGTTCATAAAGATGATTGAACGTTTGTATGATCCCGATGATGGGAGCATCAAAATTGATGGTGTAGATATCAGAGATTATACATTGGGTAGTTTACGTGGAATGCTCGGTGTAGTAAATCAGGAATCTCATATCTTCAATGGAACGATTCTTGACAATGTAACATATGGATCAGTAAATCCATCCAAGGAAGAAATTGCAAGTGCATGTGAACGTGCACAACTTGGTGAATTGATTCATGGATTACCAGATGGTATCATGACTGTTGTTGGTGAAAATGGTCTGAAGTTATCTGGTGGAGAACGTCAAAGAATTGCTCTTGCAAGAGTATTCTTAAGAAATCCACAGATTATCATTTTAGATGAAGCAACCTCTGCACTTGATAATAGGACAGAAGCATTCGTCAAAGAAGCTGTTGATTCTATGAAAGGAAAGACAGTAATCACAATTGCTCATAGGTTATCTACAATTAGAAATTGTGATCAGATTTTGGTATTTGATGATGGAAAGATTGTAGAGTCTGGAACTCATGAAGAACTACTTGCAAAGAAAGGGAGTTCTATTTACTCCAATCTTTGTAAGGCATCTCAGATGAAACACGCATTGGGAGGAGGTGAATGATATGATTGTATATGATATCCTTCTCCTTGTACATAGTATCTGGATAGTGATTAGTGTATGTATATTTAGTTTCATATGTTATTGCTTGACAGAAAACCCAAAAACAGTGATGAAGTTACTGAAAGGCATTGCTGATAAAACGCGTGTGATACTTATCATAGTGATGTTTTTCGTGACATTCTATTTTGGAGTTACTGCATGGAATCATATCGAATACCTCGCTATGAAACATGATGAAACGATTGATAAAATAAATGACAAAAAGAAACGGATTCATAATGAATTCGAAGATGGAATGAATCAGGAGTGTAATATCAAATTTAAGATTCCTGATTACTTATTGTAGGAGGATAATAAATTATGAAGAACTTAAATATGAAACAGAAATTAGCAACTATTTCCAATTGGTTTAAATCATTACCTAAATTGGAAAAACCAATTGTAGTAATCATGCTCATCATAATCAAGATTGTAGTTCCAACTGCAATCTTGATTGTCGCAGTTTATAAATATGCGGAGTATAAAACTAAGAAGAAGATCAACGAAGAAACTGCAGGAAATGACAGTAATGATACAGGTAAAACGACTACGTCATATCAGAACTATGAAGACTTACCAGATGAAATCGTAATCCCTGATTCAGTTGCTAAGTAATATGATATAAAAAGTAAAGAAGGCATACATAATTTGCATGCCTTCTTTTTTTATCTTTTTTTTGGTTACTTGTTATTCTGGTTCTGATTATTTCCATTTGCATTCTGGTTATTATCATTACCATTATCTGCTGGGGCATTCTGTTTGTTCCGCTCAGATTCTGGTACCAAAGAACTTAATACTTTCATGTAGTCATTTGCTCTCTGTCTTGCAACATTAATACATGAACCAATTCCAGCGTTGATTGCTCTAGGAACAAGAGTCTTATTTGCTGATGTTCTGTCATTATCACCGCTACCTGAGTAACCATCCAGGGCACTTAATTTATCAATATCACTTGTCAGTGAATTGAGCTGACTCTCGATGTTGTTATAGTAATTCGTTACATAATCAATCATCGGCTGGATCATCTTCTTAATATCCCCATTGGAATACTGCACCAGTTTATCTGGCTGAGATCCAATTTTAATTGCTTGCGCAAATCTCTGATCTGGGTTATCTCCCTTTACCTTTCCATATGCTGTTGAAGAATACAGATATTCATACATAGCATCTTCGGAAAGCGTCTTCATCTGATCTGCGGTAAGAGAAGCACCTCTCTGGATCATCTGCTTCATACAGTCTACATAGTTCATTGGGATATATGGAACCATATCCTGAAGAGTTACATTTGCGTAGCTTCGTCTAAGCAAATATTCTTTGTGGTCACTGATGAACTTCAGATTCTTATCTTTTGCATGATCTTTATTGAAGAATGATGTGATCTTGTCAATCACACCTTTGATGAATGTCTTGATTCGATCAACAGTCTTCTGTGTAGATCCATCACCAGAGTTGTTTCCAGAATTGTTATTATTCTGATTATCATTTGCAGAATTATCTGTAATCTTTGGTGTAGAAGAACCAGTGGCTTTTCCAGCATCCTGAGAATTACCATTGTTGTTATTCTGCGACGCATTCTGATTGTTGTTTCCAGAATTGTTATTATTCTGGTTCTGGTTGTTAGTATTGTTGTTATTACCATTATTTCCATTATCATCTTCATAGAAGCACTGATCCAATGAATATCTTGGTAATGTAGCAGATTCCACAAATTCCTGCTGACCCGAATGATTCAGTCTGAGAACTTTCTCATCATGATGTAACTTATCAAAGTCATGATTTACATCAAATGCATCAATATAGTAGTTATTTGTATCTACTGCAATCAATGCAGGCTTTTTATTCAATCCAGGGAAGATGATTTTATAAATCTTATCTACCCTTTCAAGTGCAAGCTGAGCAATGGTTTTGTTAATCTCATTCAGATTCTTATCTAACATTAATGCTACCGAAAGAATCGTCTTATCTTCATTTCCAACTGTCTTTGCAAGCATTGTAAGCTCGTTATTGTTACTGATACAAAGTCTGATAAGATTACCAATCGTTCCAAGTGCAATCTTTAACTTTCTTAAATTAAAGACTAATGCATCATGAGATCCTGAGATGCTATCAATGAATTTATTCCCATTGAATGGGTCTCTTAAGAACTCCCAGATTTTCTCATTGTTTAACTCATATCTACGAACAACAAGATCAGAAGATACTGATTCATGGTTCTCACGATAGTAACTTGATGCCTCTTTCAGATTTTTGCTGAGCAAGGTTAAAATATTAATTGGTAACTCATTTGCTCTCTTATCATTGTCTGTATCTACATTATAGGTGTCAGTTCCGTAATTCGTATCATTTGCAATAATATCAGAAATACAATCGTCAATGATATCAACAAGTATAGTAGAATTTTCCATCAGGCTTAACCCTTTTGGATCATCTGCTGATTCCATTGCTGCATGAGCTTTTGCCATTGTATCAGAAATAATTACTTCACTGATCTTTTTCTTTGTCTCAACAAAGACTCTTACATCGTGAATGATATCAGACATGAATGTAAGATAAGTAGCAATCAGATACTTGGAAAGTTCTGCATACATAAGTTTTGCCGAATATCCAACCTGCATACAAATGCTGTTCGGAATTGAAGATTCAAATGCAGCATTGATATACTTATTCAACTTATCGTAATTTTCTTTTACGAACTTTTTAATTGTTTTTACACCACTTGCAAATGATCCTTCATCAATATCACGACCAGTATCAGAGGTAGACTTGTATGGGTTTGCATACACCGTTGCAAATTTATAGAGATTCTCTCTGATTATACCATCGATCATTTTCTGATCAATCACATAATCTGCTGGTGTATCACCCTTTAACAGATCTTTGCTGTTTCTGTAAATATTTACATTGTTACTGCTGATTTTTGATTTATATTTTACCAAAGTATTTGGATCATTAAACCAAGAAATGATATCTTTCTCGTTTTTCTTTCCATTCGAAATATTATCGAGGAATTCTCTGATATCCCGCGTGAATGTGGTTAAAGGTGCACAATGAATCTGAAGATCTCCTGTTGGTTTGAAAGATCGTAAAGGTACTGTAATTGGATTCTCTCCAAAATACTTTACGACATTTTTTGTACCATAAAAATCTGCAGCTTCTTTTGCATCTGCAGAAAGACCTTCTGCAATAGAAACCATCGTATCAAGTGGTTTTGTGTTAATTGTAAGCTCCGGAATTACATTTCCGGTTTTTTTCTTGAGAGCTACATCCCAAGCATTTTTTGTACTGGATTCTGTGTATGTATGAATTGCATCATCTGCAGACTCCAGAAAGTTTGCAATTGCATAAATTGTGTCTGACATATCACACACTCCTTTTTTTTACGTTGTCATATTATTTTTCTTTGCCATATCTGACTGATAAGCCGTGTTATTGATATGAATAGACCGGTTGTTAGACCGAACATTGTAAAGACGATCTCTTTCTTTTGTTGTAGCCTTCTTAAGACTATCCATATTCTTACTACGTACTGCATCTGGATCTTTCATGAATTTTGTTGCAAGCTTATCAAACTTCGTATAAAGATTAGCCTTTAATGTAGAAATTTTTGATACGTTTGCATTTAACTGACGTTCTACCTCAAGTTCTGTATTTGCAAGAATTGTCATTTTTGTATGACCTTCGACACCATCTTTTGCAAGTATTTTGGAAGCCTTATCCATTCTTGCATGCATACGATTTGCCTGATCTGCCTGACGAGATGCTTCATTACTAAGAGCACGATCAGATTCATTCCGGAACTTCTTGTAGTTTAAAGCAATCGTTGTACCAGTTGCAACAATTCCAAGAACCGCTGCAGTTGTTGCAATTGCATCTTTGTTTTTTACCAGAGACTTCTTAAACTTCTCAAACTTTCCACGCAGAGTTTTCTCATCTGCATCTTTCTTCTCCAGTTCATCCATCAGATCATCAAATCCTGCATAGAAATCTTTCATAGACTTAAAGGTGTTAAAGTCTAACATTCCTTTGTCTACGTAGACTTTCATAGCTTCATATCTCTTTGGATCATCTTTCTTGATCATATCCATCTTCTTGTCGACATCCGCTTTGTTCCAGCTTGCATTCTTGATCTTATCCGGGATTCCTGTGATGAAGTCTTTTAATCTCTGTAAGAGTTCGATGATTTTATCACCAAGAGCAGTCACTGCACTTTTTACACTCTCCATATACAGATCGTCACCAGATTCTGTAAAGATGCCAAGTTCCATTTCCTGCTCTCTTCGCATAGTCGCAATTGTAATTGGGTTTGTAATTGCATTGATTTCATTGACAGACTCTTCGTATACACGCTGAATCTCATTCTGCTCCTGCAGAGCCTGTACATAACTTGTATCTATCATAAAATAAATTCTCCTTCCTTATAAGATTCCCTTATAATGATTGACTTTAATATAAAGTTAAAGGAGTAATCAATCATGGGAACCAAAGAAGAGTATGTAAAATATACATACTCTTCTTTTTTTAATAACGATTCTGTTTCGGAATCTTTGCACGGTTACGTTTGATGTAAATCCGCTTCTGATCTTCACGGAGAGATTCATCAGCCATAACATCTTTGAGCTTCTGGATGTTCTTCTCATGATTCTTTGCATACTTCTTAAGTTTATGCTTATCCTCAAGAGCATCACTAACACCAAGAGCTGTACCAGTTCCTGCAACATCTGCAATGGTAGCACCTGCATGAATACCTGCTTTTGCAACATCCTTACGGAGTTCCTTATTACGTGATAATACGTTCTTTACAGCATCTACACTAAAGACATTCTTTAATGCATCTCTCCATGTCAGATACTCGGTCTCAAGACCACCAGCAAGTTTACGTACAAGTGCAAATCTGCTGCTTAACATCTTAAGCTTTCTTTTAACTTTCTTTGCTTCTTTCTTTCCGAGATCCTTCTCGAGATTTCCAAGAATCATCTCGTACCAGTTTAACTTGTTTCTAGCGCTTAATGCACCATCTCTACAAGTCTTTGCTTCCTGGATTAAGAATTCAACGGGAACCTCTTTTGCAACAACTTTTCCTTTGTCAAGAATCTTTGCTCTTGCTTTGTCCCATCCTGCTTCAATATCCTTAGCAAATGTCTCTTTGTTTTCAAGCTCTTCATCTTTGATCTTACGATACTGAGCTTCTTCTGCAGACAGTCTTTCATTCCACTGTTTTGCAATGATGCTGTACTGCTTGAATGTTACTTTCTTCTTTGCAAATTCCGGATTGCTCTTGATTGCCTCACAGAACTCCTGGTACTGACTCTTTTTCGTACCATCTGCTTTTACATAAGCAATCACATCATCGATCAGATCACGAATTCTTTTAAAGATCGCTTTGATCCCAGTAATTGCTTTGGAGAGTAACGAAGTAGATTTCTTCTCAATTTCTGCATTCTTCTGCTGCGCTTCCTGAATACTTTCATCTCCTGCTTCAAATACTTCTGAAAAGTAAGAGATTTCCTTGTAATCTTCCAGCAAAAGATCTGCAGCTTCGAGATACATTGTAACTGCATCCATACTTATTGATCCTTTCTGTATTTACTATGAAATGAAAAGACATGAAGATATATACATATCCTCATGCCTCTCATTTTATTTTTTGTCTGAATTACAGGAATTCTGCCTCAGAATCAGAGAAGAGGCTAGCCATCATGGCATTAAATCCATCATCATCCGGATCTTCTGCACTCTCACTGAAGAAGTGCTCATCATCGCCGAATTCAGAATCTTCTGCAGACTCTGTTACTTCGATATCGTCGAACTCAGATGTTGCTTCCTCGAATGCGGAACCAAGTTCCTCAACCTCTGTATCAGCAGACTCTTTGATCGGTTTTACCGGCTTTACCTCGGTATCCTTTGCATGAAGTACCTCTGACTTTAATACAGACATCTTATTCATGATGCTGTCAACCATAACGTTGACTTCCTCTTTTGCAAGCTCTGCACCAAAGTTAGCAGCAGCATTTGTAGCTGCAGTAGCCGCAGCAGCAGCCTCTTCTGTACAGGATGCTTTCAGACGCTCAAGCGCCTGACTTGTGCTAGATTCCATCTTATCTACATAAGAAGGAAGTTTTCCGATATCACTGTTTAACTGTGCTAACAGAGCAGCAACAGTAATGGTTGTAACACCAGCTTTTCCAGCAATGGCATTCTTGAAATCCTCACGGAAAGACTCTTTGGTATCAGCAACAGTCTTCATAGTAGACTCAGTTACAATGCCCTTTACAGTCTTAGCAAGGATCTTGTCGTTCTTTGCCTTGTATGTACGGATAACACCAAGTGGTCTCTTTCCGTCCATAATCTCAACCTTTTTCTTAGATAAGAATGGGTTGATCTTTGCACGTTTCTCAGCCTTAGAGAGGACTGCACGTGCCTCTGCAGAGCAGATCTTAGAAATAACCTTGGTCTTCTTCTGGGAAATCCACTCTTTCCATGTAGCAATTACTGCATCGATCATCTTCTTGAGTTTTCCGATTGCTCCTTCTTCAGCAGCACTCTCAAGATATGCCTGATCATCATCGGTTCCATCTTCCATCATGCACTTTAATTCTGCTTTTGCAATATTGATTTCCAGCTCACGATCAACAGACTCTGTGAAAGAATCCAGTTTCATCATGCGGACATCAAATGCCTTGTCAACTGCTAAGCTGTCTTCTGCAGCTTCCTGAAATAATCCACCACAATTAAGTGCAACATCTACAGTATTTGCAGATGTAAATTCATGTGTTTTTAATAATAAACTCATCGGTTTACACTCCTTTCAATTAGATAAGACCATTAAGCATATCGCCAAGTTCATCGTCATCAACAGACTCTGTATATGGCTCAGATGCCAGAAGTTCTGCAAAATCTTTACCAAAGATCGCATCATCTGCAGAGCTCATATCTGCCTGATCTTTGTTATCACCTTCGTTAGCACCAGCATCACCTGCAGCATTTTTCAGTGTCTTAGATGCCTTATTTGTAAACTTATCTGTCAGTTCTTTTCCTTTATCTGCAACGGTCTGGATACCATCTTTTACCTTACCAGCTGCCCATTTTGGAGCACCAAGTAATGCACTGATGATTTCATTTCCAGCCTTTGTAATGGCAGATACAATCTTTGAGATGATTCCTTCATTCTCATCACCGACAGCATCGTTCATAGAATCTTTACCACCTTTGATGGCATTTGAAAGTTTACTGAGAAGACCTCTTGTCTTATTTACCACCGTATTGATCTCAGTTCCTGTCATTTCTACAGCTAATGATGTGCTTTCGTTACCACCGTTGTCTTTTCCACCTTTTCCTTTGATCTTCTTGACTACCCATTTGCCACCTGCAAATACAGCAACACCAAGTGTGATAAGCTCAAGACCGCTTACGATCTTCTTCCATAATTCCACACCCTTTGTAAAGAGAGATTTGATCGGATGTGCAAGGAACTGTAAAACAGCACCAACTGCATCACCAAATTTCTGAAGTTTCGTTTTTACCTCTGGGTCAGCTGCATACTTATCAGATTCACTTTTCTTGTCTGTACGACCAAGAATCTTGTTGATGAATCCAATGATCTTATCCCAGATAGTGGCAAGAACGCCTTTCTTCTTCTCACCGGTTTTCTCAGTAGCATCTTCGTAATAATCCATCAGTGTATTTGCATCACCGTCTTCTGCAAAGCATTTTAACTCTGCTTCACGAAGTGCTAAATCCTGAGATTCCATAATTACATCATAAGTAGCTAACGCACGATCCAGAGAGATCTCTGCAGATTCAATTGCAAGCATCTGCTCTTTTGTATTCTCATCTTCTACATTAGAGAATAATTCATATGAAAACATGTTTATTTCACTCCTTTATTTATTTTTGCGCATCTCTTTTGCATATTCTTTGTTGAATGGACCACTCATGCGGTTGATGGTTCTTTCTGCTTTTCTGAAGTTTCCTTCCCATCGTTTCACCATCTTTCCCATGGTACCTACAAAACGAGTAAGCACATTTGCTTTTTTCTGTGTATCATCTGGAATCTTATCAGCCTGCGGTCCACGAACCGTTTTGTCGAACTCATCCAGATACTTGTTCGACTGCTTCATTAATTCATCCGTATCAGCAACGGTCTTGTATACATTCTTTCGTACCTGATCGATTGCTGCTGCTTTGATAATTGCTTTTCCAGCAGGAATGAATTTGTCCTTATTTGCATGAAGTTTTGCATCCATTTTATCACAGAATGCTGCGACTTTCTCAATTGGAACATTGGTAACACTGGAGATACTGTTTACAATCTTTCTTGCTTCTAAGTATTCCTGGTCAATCTCTTTCTGCATAGCCATAATATCATACTGAAGTTCTACCTGCGCAGTTTCACTATTCATATAGTCTTCTGCAGAGATTGCATTTTTGCCACCAATGGATGCTTTAAATCCAGCGATAATGTCGCGTACTTTGTCAATCATGCCACGGATCTTTTCGACGATCGTCTGCCAGATTGTTTTCTTATCAGACGATGCTTTCTGTTTCTCCTCGTCAGTGGAACCATCTTCCATATAACAAGACTCCACGAACATATCAGTCATGGATAAAATCTCGTGAGAAGCAATATCAAACATCAGATTTGTCTGTTTGATATCCAGTTCCATTGCACCCTCGGTAAAAAGAGCCATGATTTAAGTTTCCTCCTTTCTTCTGAAAAGTGGTATTTGAACCTTTAATGATTTGTTTTTCCAGCTTAAAATAACTTGAACCCTTCATGAGGTCTTGTTGTACTAAGATCTCCATCCTTTGCCTGGAATAAAGTTGACATAGTATCAAAGAAAAGTTTACTCATCGTAGTGATGAATTTTCTTGTAGAATTTCCATAGAAGGTAATAAGAGCAGAAACTCTTGCAGAATCTGTATCCTCTGTCATCTCAGAGAACTTGATATAGTTATCAGAGATATCATCAGATAATACAGATAATCTCATCAGAATCTCTGTATTCTTTACTGCTTCTGGAAATACCATCTTCTCTTCGGTTTCTGGGAAAAGTTTTCCCATGAAATTATCATCTGCTTTGATTGCAGCATTTAACAACTCCTGGAACTTGTCGATATTATCAACACGTTCATTTCGGATATCGTTAATGGAATTGATAAACTGTACCAAATCATTGTGATAGGTTTCATATGCATCCATTGCAGGAATCAGGTTGTGTGTATAAACAACCTGATACTTTCCTGCATTTTCTGAGTAATCAAAAAGACCCATAATGTCTTTCTTATGATTGATTGAGAATTTCTTAATTCCCTCTTTTAACTTCTGGATGCTGCATGGATCGACCGATCCATCGGCTGATGGTGCGCACGAACTGATGCAGCATTCCAAGAATTCACTCATATCATATTTATTCATTTTTACACCATCCTATTTCTATACAATCGTAATGTCATCATCATCCACATCGTTTCTTGCACTGTCGAGTGTAAGTGTGCGATCTTCGGCATTCTGCTTACGCATACTGCTTTCCTGTGCCTGCAGAGATTTTACACGGAGCTTATCTGCAAGACGTAAGAATTTTAACCGTACTTTCTCCTGACGGTCAAGGATCTTCTTTGTCTTTTCTGCACCGAATTTTCCCTGCTGAGCCTGTACAGAAGCTTTGTTTAATTCCAGGTAATATGCCTGTAACTCCAAATCTTCTACTAATCTTCCACGCATATCCTGAATCGTATAGATCAGTCTTCTTGTGACTGGTACGATCGTAAAGATAACTGCGGTAAAGATTGCAATAGATCCAACTGCAAATCCATCGATCAAGAAGTTCTCCTGTCCAGATTTGATGATGGAAGATAAGTATGCCTGGTACTGTCCAGATTTTCCTGCTTTGTTGAATTCCTTCAACTGATCCAGGAAGAATAAATCTGCACGGTATTTGGTATTCTTAAACGTAGCCTTTAACTGATGTGAGGATGGAGTCTTCATAAAGTCTGCGTACTGATATAAGATCGCTGTGGTAGCTTCTACACATGTATACACAAAGGTATTGTATTCTACCATCAGAATCTTGATATCTTTCTGGAAGGCTGTTTTGTAGTACTTTGCATTTTCTGCAAGAATTCCAATTGCTGTGGTAACAGTTTCCACATATCCTAAAATAGGCTTGTATGTAGGTTCGTTTACTCCAAGTTCTTTCATATTGGTTAATACATCAAGCATGGTACTGTAACCACTGTACTTGGTGATATCACCTTTGGACTTTGGAATATCCCCAAAATCAACATGAGACTTATCCAAGATATGCTTGTATAAAGTGCTCATGGTTTTTCGTGTAGTTGGAGACTCTGCGTCTTCCAATACTGCACGTACCTCACGTTCTGTATCAGAACTTCCGAGGCAGAGTATTTCAACTGTCGGACGTAAAAAATCCATCGTTAATTACCCCTTTCTTTTATATCTTTCTTTCTTACTTATGAAATCCGGCTCTGTTTTACGAACTTGTAAAACGGTCGCAGATTACTGATTGCATCATCTGAATTTAACTTTGCAACGTCATTCGTAATGAATGAATTACTGTGTTCCTGAGAGCAAAGCGTATTGACACTACCAGGTATAACAAGAGCATCAATTTTTGTAGATAACGTTACACGAATAACAGTAACAGCAATCTTGATGTCTGTTCTTCCTAAGATTCCTCCAAGAAGATCAATCTTTGTGTCAATTCCACTAATGCAATTCTTCGGTGTTAATCCACCATTTACTTTTCCGTAGAAATTCGTCCTGGTTAATCGATCATCCAAATTTTCTACAACTGGAATTCCACCATCGTATGCTACACAGTGGTCAATCTGGATGCCATAAGGATCTCCAGCTTTTTTGTATAAAGTAGATCCGAATAACTGTCCACAAGCAACTGCAGAAGCACCTTTTGCATCAATCTTTATCGATCCTGCCTGTAAGCATTTCTTAAAGACTGCTGGTGGATTTGCATGCACCTGGGAAATGATATCAGATGATAACCCGATGAACTGAACCAATCCGCCAATGATTAAGGTATCATTGATGGTATTTGTATACCCTTCGATAGATCCACGATTCAAACACTGGGTGAAGGAACAATCGATAGCAACTCCACCAATCGAAGAACAACTACTTCCTTCAATCTTTCCATCAATACAGATATTGATGAACTTGGATTTTCGTGCATATCCAAATAAAGCGGAGAATCTTCCATATTCCTGATTCGATCCAATATTAACATCAGATAAAGTCAGGTTTCTTATATCTGCTTCTAACAAAGAACCAAATAATCCAGCAAAATACTGTCTATTATCAACATCTGCATGGTTGATCGATAATCCATAGATGACATGGCTATTGCCATCAAATGTGCCAGAAAAGACAGCCTCTTTATTTGGAAGATGTACCCGGAAGTAATCTTCATCATCTGCAACATCTTCCACCTTATAATCAGCACCGATTGGTTTCCAATGCTTGTGGTTCAACTGAATATCAGATGTAAGTTGGACAGTTTTTCCGTGGAAGTTGTATCCACTTTCAATAATGATTCGTAATCCTGCAAGCTGTGCAGCATTCTTAATCGTATAGATCTTTCTTCCATCATCTTCAAACCAGGATGTATCACAAGAAGTTCCATCCCATTTATAAATGGCAATGTTTTCTCGTTCATATCCAGTTCTTCGATAGATCATAACCTGGGATAAATCGTTTTTATTTACAAGAGAAATATATTCTCCTTCTAAAACAGAATCTGCAAGGTCAATTGCTTCTTCAGATGTTTCAAGTGCAAATTTTGACGGGATGTCAGATGCATTGACATCTACATCTGTTAAATGAAATCTTTGTGTTTCCATGTGCTAAGTTCATCCTTTCTACATACCTGAACCAAGCATTCTGGTAAGTTCCTTTCCGAGCTTATTGGAATTCATGGTAACTTCTCTTTCTAACATCTCAAGAGAATAGGTCTGGAAATCAGACTGACCATCCACGAGCATATCAACGGTATGATTGACATCATCAATGATGACAAATGCCATTAAGAATAATTCACTCATAAGCTTATGAGAAAATGTTGGATTCTTTAAATCAAATCCGTAATCATCACGAATGCTTCTGTATGTTGCTGAAGAAATAACAATTGTTGCAAACGGTGCAAGTTTGTTTACACCAAAGGTACCAACATTTACATACTTCTTCTTTAATTTCTTTAAGGAAGCGATGAACTTTCCAGTTCGATCCGTCTTATTTGCAATATCGAAGTTTATATCATTCAAATGCAAAATGATATCTTTCATGAGAGATATCTCACCAGTTGTCCAACGGATAAAGTTAAACATCGGATTCTTGTTCTTTAAAACATAGATGATGTTCTGGATCAGTTTATCAGACTTTGCAAGATGCATATAAGCCTTGACACCTACCATGAAGTTTACCCACTGGGAGAATGATGTATCTCCTTTGGTTGCAAGTAACTTAAGATCAATCGTATATGGTTGCATATCATTGATACGCTTACAATCACTCTCACTCATCTTTGGAGTTCTTGCATCTCTTTCTGCTTTCAAGTGATCCATATTCTGACGATCTCTTTCGTTTTTTGCAGTATTATTAAGCAAGCCAGTGAAGATATCATCACTACTTGCTTCCATGTAAGATTCCTCACGTGAACGAGTTAATCCATTTCGGTTAATTCCATTCATATAAGGAGTTGAGGCTTTCTTCTGTAACTCCATCATACTGCGAGTTGCTTTTTCTCCAGGAGTCATCAATGCAAGAAGTTTTGCATCAGTTCCGGATTCTGTAAAGAGCATCTCAGAATCTCCATATAAGTTATAAAGGGATGGATCATATGCTTCAGCATATGCGGTAAGATAAGCCTCCTCATCTTCTGCTGATTCCAATTGGAATTTTGGCTGATATTTTGCAATGAACTGCCGAGGGTTTTTGATGTAGTTAAGATCAATGAAACCGATGCTTGACAGATAAATCTGTGTCCATGATGCATATACACGATCCAAATTACGTGTTACCGTAGTAGCAAGATCCACTGCATTCGTATCATCCACTAATACAGGAAATAAAAAGGATTGTTCAGCAGCACCACGTGCAACAGATTTTGTGTTAAAATTACTGTATTTACCACTTACATCTGCAGCAGCTCGTAAAGCACTTTTAATTGATTCGAAAATATTAATGCCGCTCATTTTTAGTAGCTCCTTTCCGTATTTATTATAATGCGATTTTAATAGATTGTTTTTCTAAGGCTTTTTACAAGGAAAGCGGCAATAACTTTAACAAAAATGAACTTATATATTATTTACGTGAAAGGAGGAAAAGTACAAAATGACAATTAAAGACTTTGTAAAAAATCCAGAGCTGATGAAAACAGAAGTCAAGAATATCAATGAGATTTTGACAATTATCAAGAATGGTCTGGAAGAAGTAACAATGGAAGACGTATCGAAACTGATGCAGGAATCTGTGATCAAACGATATGTCCAATTTATGATCACAAAGAAACTCAATAATGAAGTGGTAACTGGTCCAGAAAAAGAGAATCTGTATGATTTGATCTTTATCTTACAGACAATCTACAATAACTCTGGAGAAGATACTGGAGTAAGTGATTATGATTATGATCGTTTGTATGAATTATTAAATGATTCTGGAGAAGAATTGATTTCTTCAACGATTGTAAACGGAAAGAAAGGATTCCATAAATATCCAACATTAAGGGGGACTCTGATGAAGATTTACGTTTTGGATGATAATGACAAAACTGCAAATGAATCAAGAGGAACTCTTACAGATTATGTGAAACGATGTGAGAAAATTTTAGAAGATGCACTCGGATATCATGTTGATCTTTGGGAAGAAGAAATCTATGTATTTCCAAAATGGGATGGTGTATCTGTAGAGTTTGAATTTGATGAGAATAATAATCTCGAACGAGCTCTTACAAGGGGAAACACAGAAACTAATGAGGCAACCATCGTAACAACCACATTCTTACCATTACAAGATAAGATCAAAGATCCAGCAAAAACTGGAAGAGCATATGGTGAAAAGACAGAAGTCATGGTCCATGATTATGATCTGGACGGATACAATGCAAAGTATGGAACAGACTTTAAGTCAACGAGATCAATTGCAAGTTCCATTATCAATACGGAAGCATTAGATGGTAGAGAAAACTTGTTGGAAGTTGTAAGACTTCGAACATCTGTCATTGATCCAAAAACTGGGGTTGAAGAGTTGCAAAAATTAGCATCTAATGCATTCGAACGTCCATATATCCGGTGTCGAATGAAAGATACTGGTATGATTCGTGATTTTGCATATAATCATCGAAACATCGGTGGATTAAATTGTGATGGTGCAGTCATATATATCATCAATGAAAAGTATCAGAAAATTCTTGGACGAAAAGATCATAAGAATCAGTTTGAGATTGCATTCAAGTTCAATGAAGAAATTGCACATCCAAAGATTACAGACATTGATTTTCAGTTGTCTCCATATGGACATTTATTCCCAGTAGCAAGATTTACACCAACAAAGATGAAAGGAAATACGGTGTACTCTGCATCTCTTGGATCCATGGAACGATTCAACAAATTACATCTGGCAAAAGGAGATCGTGTAAAAGTTTTATATGAGATCATACCATATCTGTTATATGATCCAGATGATCCAGAATGCAAACGATCTGGAAATGAACCAATTCAACCACCAACACATTGTCCAGAATGTGAAGAAGAGTTAGTAGATTATACATGTATCAATCCGAACTGTCCATGTAGATTACGTGGTAAGATTCTGATGTATGTAAAAGAAACTGGAATGAAAGGTATTGGAGAAGCAACAATTAATGATTTGTGGAAAGCAGGAATCATTAGATCCATTGTAGATCTTTACAAGCTTCGTAAGAAATATGATGAGATCGTTCAACTTCCAGGTTGGGATTCTACATCTGCAATGAAACTGATTATGTCAGTAGAGAAGTATGGACTCACAATTCCAGCGAATATCTTTATGTCAGCAATTGGAATCTTTTCTGTGGGTAAAAAGACATTCAATAAGATCTTTGAATATTACAAGATCGATGAATTGATTGAGTTTGCAGAAGATATGAAAGTTTCGGAGCTTGTTCGAATTCCTGGTATTGCACAATTAAGTGCCATGAAGATCTTAACAGGTATCAAGGAGAATCGAAAACTTATCACGAAGTTAATGGATAAATATGTAGATGTCGTTTACACAAATGACAATGATGCGAAGTTTATTGCAGTATTCCATAAGATCCGGAGTGATCTGATCAAGGAAGCAGTGGAAAAGCATGGTGGTCGTGTAGATGATAATCTTACAAAGAGGACTAACTTCTTGATTGTACCATCGGGATTCAGAGATCAACATTCTGCAACATCAGATAAAGCCAGAAAATATGGTTGTCCAATCATCGAAATCGATGAGGTAGAAAAATACCTGGATGATAACTATAATATGAACTAAGTAAACGAAAGAGTTACGATTATAAAGTCGTAACTCTTTCTCATTTTTTATGAAAAGGAGAAAAAATAAAATGGTAAAAGATCCAAATCTATTAGTATTTTTTGATGTGGATTACACATTATTCGCAAATATGTTTAATGTGAATGGAGAGATGTTATCCGCAGTACCATCAGGTACAAAAGGCAAGATTGAATCAGCATATGATGACTTTACAAAGTATTTGCTTTACACAAATGATCCGTATAAATATGTGCATCCATTAAAGTCAGTACAAAGTTTCGTTCATGGGTTGAAAAGGAGAGATGATATACAGATTTATGCGATATCAGCGGCAAGTTCTTCTTTTGACTTTCAATTCAAAGACAAGTTAATCAAAAAGCATTATCCAGATATTGATGAATTGATCACGGTCCCAAGTCGAGATATGAAAATTACTGTTATGAAATGTCTGGCTGAAAAGAATGCACTTGCAGATAATTGCATTTACTTCTTTGATGATGACTTACAGACAGTCATGCAGGCACTTCATAATGGAATTTGTGCATATACAACAACAAACCTTCTGTGGTTTTTGCATGATTTTCTGGATGATTATACCACAGTTACACTTGACAAGTTTGTGGAGTATTTTGAAACAACTCCTGGGAGAATGGGTGAGATCAATGAAGAGAACGAATCTAAGAAATATGATGTAATCGATCATTCTGTATATGATGGTCTTATTCGTCGATCGTTATAGATATAACGTGAAAATAATTAAAAGAGGTTGAAAGAAATGAAGAAGTACAGAAAATACATAATCCAGATGTCAGTTTATATCATGGCAATCATTATTGCAATTACAGCAGCAATCGTTATTCCAAAACAAATGGAATTGCATGTAAATAAGAATTTAGAACCTACAATTGCAAATATCAAAAGTGAGATCCAATCACCTGGTTCAGATCTCGATAGATGCAAAGAACAAATCAATGAACTTTATGGATATGCTGATGAAGATTCAATTTCGGATGTACTTACTGTGTACCAAGAGGAAACCAACTATCGACAGATCAAAGAATGGATCAGTGGGAAAGAGAGTTGGAATAATGGTAGAGTATTGGTTGGATTATGTAAGTATCCAACCTATAAAGACAGTTATGAATTACTTACAAAGGTCTTTGCTAAGACAAAGAAGACGAAAGGATTGAGTAATATTGATCCTTACAAAATTATTTATGATGCTGCAGAAACCCATTACAACAATGCAAACTATGTAGATGCTGTAGCACTATATTCTATCCTTGGAAATTACAGGGATACAAGGAATAAACTTAATAAATCCTTACAGGAAATATCAAATTCCAAAAATACAAATGAAAGCTGAGGTGTAAACCAATGAGTTTACAAAACCAAAAAATCGCGATTAATATTGCTATTGCATTTACCGCGGATTGGATGAACGGAATTCTCAAGACAGATCCAAAGACACTCGCATTTATCAGCGAGAAAATCCAGAAATTAATGACAAGAGAATTCAAATATAACAAATCCAAAGTAGTATATCATTTGATGCGATTAAATCACGATGTATCAAATTCCTTACAGACACTAGACCTATGTGATCATCTCGTTATTGTGGATGATGCGTATAAAAAGTTTGGAAACATTGATAACCCACTCATGAATATCAATTGTTATGATCATGATCTATGTTTCTTATTCGTCGCATATGCACGAGCAAATAATATCACTGTATACAACTTGTGCAAGAAACAAGGTGAAAAATGTGATATGATATTAGATCCAGTATGTCCCACATTAAAAGAAAAAGTTGGTGATGACACATTCTGTACGTTTTATAACAGGTCTGTAATGAATGTGTATGTATGCTTATTTTGTTATGCATCATCACATCGATTACCGATTTATACAGATAAGATAGAAAATATCATCCAGTTTCAACAACTTGCACAATGTACTGGTTTACCAGCGGTTATTTTCCATAAATCAAAACCTGATGTGTCGGTAGAAACGAAACCTGCGAAATGGAAACTTGATACTATCACACTTGGTGAGGTATCAGGGTTTCATATAGATCATCCAGAAAAAATCTGTGGATGTGAAACAAAAGATATCTTTGAAATTCCAGCAATCTTTGGATCAACAGTTTCTGTAGCTGCGTATATAATGTCGACAGATTCAAATTGCTTACATGGTAAGTTATATTTAAAGGAGGATTAAAAAATGAGCAAGACATATGCATTATTAATAGACGATTTCATCATGGACATATTCGATACTGAGGATAAACTAAAAAAGCTCAATGATATCAGGCATATATTCGAGATATGCGGACATGACCTAATTATTATTTCTAAAGTTGATGGTTGCTACAACTGGTATTATTATGATATTAATACTTGGAAGGAAATTGCTCGTAGTAAAAGAAACATATCTGCAATTTCACCGTTTATAGATGATGTAATCATTGGCAGCATCAACTATAAGGTTATTGATATGGAAAGAGATGCCTGGTATGCAGATATTGAACAACTTGTTGTTGATAAGCAAAATCGATATAAATCTAAAGAATATCGTATTACTCGTGAAGATTATAACTTCATTAATGTAAAGAAGTTATGTATGAATAATTCTGGCGCTATAATTCGTAGAAGTGACGATGAAATATTGATAGATCATATGATCTTAACTGATAATGTAAATGGTAATATCCTCGGTGCATTTATTAAAGACATAATTTATGAGGTTGATGTTAGGGATCAGCTAATACGTGGAAACCGAGATTATAATGACATGCAAATTGATTCTACAATGGCTAAGAATCATCAACCAATAGTATTAATTACAGATGATCAGTTCTCAGATAACGAATTTATGAGTCTCTTTGGATTTTATATCAGAAAAACTCCACGGATTAATTATATGATTGGTGTAATAAGATGGTCTTCATTTATACAGCAAGATGTAATGATTGAGTTAATTGGAGTTAACAGTATGAATCAATGGGATTTCACAGGCGATAATATACATGTAAAATTATACACAAGTGGTGGTTTTCATATGTTGTATTTATTAGATGAATCATTCCTTGATGAATTGATAGCTCGTGGAATAAGAGTAACTGGCTGTACCAGTTGCAAATTATATGATTTTATAGAAAATCATGAAAAACGAAATGAATATTAAATATAACACAGATGATCCAATTTATATTGATGATATACAGTTTCAATATATGAAAATGTTACACACCAGTAAGCAGTCGATTTACTTATATGCTTTTAAGACTAAGGAGGCAAAATAAATGAAGGATAGAATGAATTCATCTATAATATGTGACAGATATATCGGGAGAACCTTGAAAAAAGAAAGCTATGGAATATATTACACATGGACTCCAAAACAAAATAAGCAGTTCGCACCAATTACCAGATTATTTGAAAAATGTGGTTGTACTGTTTACTTTATCACAGATCATCATCCCTCATACGATTACACAATATTTAGATATAACTTAGAGGATGATAGAATCGAAAGTTATTATCCAGGTTCAAATTTTAAAGCAATTGCATCATTGATTGATAAATTAATCGTGCTGGATCCTAAGAATGCAAATCCTGAAATTTGTTATCCAACATCTGAATCATCAGATGTCATAACAGAATACTATATGAACCATATTGTATCCAGTTTTCAGTCAAAGGTTATCATGTTGTCAAATGCTTGTGCAGATACAGTATTTTCAACGGGATATACCAGCAGGAAATCACCAGTCCTTGTACATGCTAACAATATACAGTCTGCATTGTATGAAATGGTAGATCTGATAAAGACCAAGAGATGGCGATCACATGATAAAGGTGATGTTGACCTTATACTCATGCGAAAAGAAGATGTTGATACAAGTGTCATCAGTTATATTCGGCTTGTGTGTGCTTCATACAAGGGAAATATTCTGATCGGGTATTGCTGTAAAGACAATCAATTTGATGATGATGGTGTTAGTACAGTAAATGATCCATATTATTTACCATGCGTCATAAAAGATATTAATGGAGAAGCATATACACTACGGGTAGAATCACATGGATCTGCACTCATTGGAGTAACGGGTAATCTTAGAGATGAATACGATTTTAGACACGTTTATATCTATGATATGAGATTATCAAATAGTAAGTTTATCATGAAATATCAATGTACTGGAGCAATCTGGACAGATATGCTCTTTAAAATGTAAAACAGAGGGGAGACGAATGAGTGATAGTATGTATATAAGAAACCCGTTCCGTGATACAGGTAATGTGTCTGCAGAACGTGCATGGGATATTTTATACGAAAGATACCAGTCACAATATGACAATAAAAAGAAGGAAGTTCATGCAATTTATGGACTTCCTTCTATTCAAGATGGTTACCGGTATGTAAAAATGAAAGAAGATTTTGATAAGAAAACAAAACAACTGGAAAACTTACTATTACCTATTGACATTAAGATCCAACTTCATCAAATATACCGGGATGAATTTTATAAAGAAATAAATAAATTAAGTTTAAGAAAGGATGATGAATAATATGTTTAAAAAGCATTTGAAAGAGAAACGCACCAATAAGAATTTTCAAAAGATGATTGATGAAACTGACAATAAGACCTTGGATTCTTTACTTGGAATGGTGATCGGGAAACGATTGGGAGATTGCCAGGACGATTCAAACACCAAAAACATCAGTGAAGAAGAATTATCTGATAAATCATTTGTTGGATACTTTGAGAATATGAACCATATGTATCATATGTATAAGCATGCTAGAGAACAGATGAACAATCTTACTGGAACATATGGGACCAGTCTGATTCCAGAGCATCATTGTACCCAGGTAAATAGAATCAATGATCTTGTCAATATCATCACATATGATGAGTGTTTCCCAGTGGAGTTAACCGGAAAAGATATTAGACTTGCATTAGCAAATGTCAGTGAAAGACCTGATGGATTTGCACCAGAAGTGTATGAGATGTTAAAGAAATTTGAAGAGACATACTTCACAGGAACCCGCAATATAAACAATGCAGCGTATTATGCACTATATCAGAAGACATCACATGATGAAGATCAACATACTGTGTTAATTCCAAAGAAGCTTCCAAAATTGTGTAAGGGAACCTGCAAATTATTCCGAACTTCTGGAGATGCAGACAATTATCTCATGATTCAACCGGAAGAAAATCAGATGCTTGGTGCAGACTTGTTACGGAAAATGTATAGACAGTTCAACTTCCTCGTAGATCTTCGTCCATCTGATGCTGTGAATCTCGATGGTATGCCAACTGGATATGCTTATTATTTACAGGCATGGATTAATGCATTAAATGAGTATGTCTTAAATCCAAGCTACACAATTCTTGTAGATGTATTTTACCGGATGAATATAGAGATTACAGGTGAGAATACAATTCCGAAGATCACAATCACTGAAGTACCATCATGAAATCTCATAAATTAGATTTCGCATATTTATGCTTATATATTATTTATGCAAGAAGTGAGAGAGAAGATCCATGAAATCTTCTCTCTCCACCTACTCAAAGGAAGCACAAAATAAAATAACATAACCGGTGTGTGATACATGCTTATTTTACGAAGTGATCATATATCACCCACTGATTAATAAACAGTTATTTTGTTTAGGAATTACTTCAGACAACACATACCAAAAGAAAAAATCCAAAATACACGTTACGAATGATTGTTTACGAATGAAATGATCAATCCGTGTGTATTTCCAAAATCCATCAATGGGTGAATTTTAGAGCCACCCTTCGGGGTGGCTTGGATTTTTTTCTTTTTTATTATGATTTATACCTATTTTTTTCTCCACATGTCATTAATAAAATGATTTAAGGAGGAATTATAATGAGTAAATTAAAAGACTCGTTAATAGAATCAAATGGAGATTTATTTGAATCTAATACGATGATCGATTCGTATAAGACAGGAATTGCCCCGCTTGATTATTATCTCGGATACATGTTAAATGTGTATGACAATGACGATAATATCGTCGATTCATACCCATGTCTCGGGTTCAATGGTGGATGTAACATCTTAACCATTGGAAAATCTTCCACTGCAAAAACATCTGTTGACTTATTCTTAGCAGCAATGATTGTAAGACCATATGAAAATGGTATTATCATTCATTACGATTTGGAACAGGCAATGAACCTTACGCGTGCAAAGAATATGACACACTTCACGATCAAAGAAATGAAAGAGAAGTATGTATTAAGACAGATGAATACAACGATCGAAGATATCAAAAAGATGATCATGGAGATTTACAAAGAGAAAACTTCTTCTCCAAAGGACTATATGTATACTTCGGATAAGAAGGATGAATTTGGAAATCCGATCACAATGTTCCAGCCAACGGTCATTATCATTGACTCCATTCCTTCACTGTCTACAAAATTAAGTGAGACAGATAAAAAGGATTGGGCAAAACTAGAAGAGATTACATCTCAGACAGATCGAATGAGAATGACCGGAGAAGTTGGAAGATTCTATACAGATATCTTACCATATCTGCGTGCAGCAAATATCATTGTAATGTCAATTAACCACATCAAGGTTAATCCTCAGATGGGCATCATTAAGAGTGCAGCAGAGTTGCTGTACCTTAAGCAGGATGAGGCGTTAAACACACATGACGCCGTATATGGTAACATATACGCAAGTCCTCTCCTAACTGCGGGGAACTTCAAGTTTATCTTGACACATCTTATGATGTGCTCGTTATGTTCTAACTACTAACCATAACTGGTGACAGTTATGGGGCAAAGGGTAACTCCGGAGATATGGTAATCAAGGTTAGAAATAGAGATGATCGACGCAACGAAGTATCTCACTAAGATGAGATATGAGTTCAACGACTAGGGAAAGCTAGATATCAGCATTGATAGAAATATCTAAATAATCTTTAGATTAGGCTGGTTGAAAATGAGGTATCTGAAATGATACACGAAGCGAGTAGGTCTTTATGACGAAAGGTAGGGTAAAACCGAAACGGAGAGCACCAATCAATTATGGTAACAGTAATTATTGGTTGAAGATATAGTCTAGTATCCCATAGAGATATGGGGAAGTTCATAAGAGAACTGCATAAACTTATTTTATGTGAATGCAACGACCAGGAGGAAAAACACCGGTGTATCTGTCTCATTATATGTTAAAGCATGTAGCAATGGGTGGTACAGGTAAGTTGACATTAGAAGATGATGGTATTGATGGATTTATGATTCGGATTGAGATTATCAAATCAAGATCTAATCAGGCAGGTCAAGCAGTAACGATTGTTTATGATAAGGTCAAAGGTGTTTCACCAATTCGTACTTGTATCCAGTTCGCAAAGGATAACGGACTGATTGGTGGTAACAAAGCATCTATGTACTTTATCAATAACAAGGACAATAAGTTCAAGTTACGGAATGTAGAAGAATGCTTCAATGAAAACAAAGAGCTGTACAAGATTATGTACGAACATATCGTTCCATTATTATCTACAAGATTATCTCAGGTAAAATCCGGAGAACTTGCAATGGATGAAGAGATCATGGACTACTAAAAGGAGCACATATGAAGTATATCGTTGTAATAATGATTTTATTGATCGTTGTGGTATGGTTTCCGTATGTAATGTTATTAATAAGTATAATATCTGCACTTATCATTGGTACACTTACAACAATGGTAGTCGGATTTATCACAATAGCAAATAAGATCATTGATGGAATTAAAGGTGTGATTAAGAGACTTATAAAATAGAGGTTATATGAAAAAGTGGTTAATAAGGGCAATTAATATTGCAAAAGAAGAATACAGAATTGCCAGAAGATCCGTGATATTAAAGAAAGATGATATTATTGCATTTATCATTGCAGCAATTGCAATGATTGCAGGTGCGTGCATACTTGGAGTATTTGTCATGCATATGATATTACGATTAGTCGGACTTTTCTGGTAAATAAAAAAGATAAGGAGAGATGATATTATTAATCATCTCTCCTTTTTTTACTCGCAGGTAAAAAATCCATACATTTGTAATTTATCTATGCATACATATCTGATACACCAAAGAATGCTGCAAGATCTGCGTCATCTGCGGAATCCATATAATCTCCAGCGGCTTTCTGAGTTGCTTCAACATCAACCTGACCATCTCGTCTTGTAAGGATACCATTTGCATTTGCTTCCTGAGCAACACCTTTTCCTGCTCTATTTCCAGCCTTTTGCATCTTTTTTATATGCATGCACTTTTCCAGAAAGACCAGATTTGATTGCATTTACTTTTGATAATGATGATTCCTTAACAGCATTCGCCTCATCACTAATAACCATACCAATGCAACGAAGACGTTCCTGTGCCAATTCTTTTTTGGATAAATTACCATGATGGTCACGTGCGTTAATTGAATCATCATAAGCCTGACCGGTTTTATTCCTGATCTTTTTAGCAATATTTACATCTCTTTCTGCACTTCTTAATTCGGAAGCCTGCTTACTTGTTAATTTATGATACCCTTCGTATCTGCCTTCAAGTTTACAAAACTTATTGGTAGCATCCTGGCATTCTTTAATAGCTGTCTGATATTTTTCATATGTATCACTAACCTCCTTATTGAGATTGTCAATGATCTTCTGCTGTTCTTCCTTATACTTTGGAACAAGCACTTTTCCACATAATACACCAAGTCCAACAGTTACTGCAGCACCAACGCCGAATCCAATTTTCTTTTTCTTATTGTAGTCAGCCATGATTCTATTCAGTTCTTCCATTGATTTGGCATTTTTGATCTTCTCTTTGTACTTCTTTGAAAAAATGCCAATCTTTTTAGTGTCTAAAACCTCTACTTTTTTTGCTGCAAGAGCCTTATCATTTTTCATAGCTTCATCAGCTTTTGACTTTAATGAACTGGATGTGATCTTACTGAAAAGATCCGTGAAGAACTTCTGAATTTTTTCAACAAGAGTTCTGATCTTGTTTACAATGGTAGAACCGATGCTTGTGTCACCATCTTCACAGAAAAAATCAATATAACTGCTGTCACCAAACAGTTCAATTTCATTCATAGATTCCAGATATGCGATGTCTGCTTCTCTGGAGCTTACTAATAAATTATTCATCTTTATTTCTCCTTTATTACAAACCCTCGCAGTTAGTTTTTGGAGGGTTTAATTATTTTCTTCTTTGTTTTTGGTTAACTTTTTAGCAGCAAGGATGAGCTTTGCATCCTCTTCGCTGATATTGTGCCAGGTATCTTTCACAAAGTCTGTAAGAGCAGTGAATTTTGAAGAAGCACAGTCTTTTGCTGCGTGCATCTCATCACTGATTACCATACCCATTACATGGAGTCTCTTCTTTGCAAGATCCATCTTGTCCATGGTTTTATCATTCGCATTTCCATGGTAAATTCGAGCTGATTTCTCATAAGAAGCTTTTGCAGCCTGAACTTTTTCATTTTTAGATGCAAGATCACTGTCGTACGCTTTCGCATAGTTATCAAAGATAGAATCTGACTCTTTCTTTGCAGTTTCCATCTCCTGCCTAAGAGATTCTACATACTTTACATTCTCGTCTTTATACTTTGGAACAAGAACCTTTGTACATAAAACACCGGCTGCTACAGAAACCGTAGCACCAACACCAAAGCCAATCTTCTTTTTCTTGTTATATTCAGCAACAATTCGATCAAGCTCTTCTACGGATTTTGCATTTTTAATTCTTTCTTTATACTTCTTTGAGAATCCAGCAATCTTCTTCTGATCAAGGACCTGAACTTTCTTTGCAGCAAGAGCTTTGTTTTTCTGGATAGCTTCTGCTTTACTCTTTAAAGAATTTGATCTTATTCGATCAAAAAGATCCGTAAAGAACTTCTGGATCTTCTCCGCAAGTGCCTGTATCTTTTCTACGATAACGGTTCCGAGGCTCTTCTGATCACCCCCCCCCGCTTCAGTAAATACATCATCAATATATGCAGAGTCACCAAACAGTTCAATTTCATTCATAGATTCCAGATATGCGATGTCTGCTTCTCTGGAGCTTACTAATAAATTATTCATCGTTATCTCTCCTTTTTAAGATTTTATAGGTTAAATAAATGTATATCCATTATTTTAGCTATAGATTCATAAACTATATAAAATCATATTTTTAACTTTTTTAATTATATATTATATAGGTGATGTAAAAGATAAAGTACATAAAATCATATAATAAATCTATTTATTATATGTAGGTGGAGATAGTATCAAGAGCCTGGAGTATATTATGATTATGAATGCAATTATTGATAGAGTGAATGATACCAATAATAAATCTAAACACGGTTTTTATGATATTAATTCACATTATATTGTCATCGATTATAAAAGAGATAAATTTTTATCTGAAAACGGTTTATGTCAGTATATCTATGTATTATGTAGATCTGATATTGATCAGATCAAATATTTCCCAAAAGAATTTATTCTTGAAAAATTATTTGATCTTGACTTTTACGAAGATTTTGTAGAATTCTTCGGTAATCGGTATAATAATAGAGGTGATTACCGAAGATTCCGTTTTGTAGCATTGACAAATCAAGATATCATCAATCTTGATTTAACTGCAGAGATCAATAGTATGGCAAGGAGAAACATGTTGTATATCATTGATAAAAACCAGTATTTTAATGTAACCATGTTATCTTCGATGGCAATTATCGAAGATGATGGAAGCATTACGGTTTATAATGTTGCAAAAAGAAGAGTGGTTTAAACCACTCTTCTTTTTTTTATTACCAACAGTTTTTATTGGATGTGATATATCAAATCTTTAACTGTAGATCGGGGGGTATTCATGGCTTTCTTTCTTAAAATCATATCATTCATAATACATCACTCCATTTTTAGTTTACTAATAAAATGTATTTTATTAGTAAACAACATGACATGAAAGGAGTCAATAAGATGAGTAACATTGATATATTGAAAAAAGAATATGAAATTTCATATATGGAATTTGTAAACGAATTGCAATTATTCTCTGATAATGAAGCAATTACATGTTATACAGAAAGTGGGTCCGGTACATATTCTACTTTCGGTAAAATAAAAGCAAAATTAACAAGGCTTTTTGAATCTATTAAAAAATTCTTCTCCAATTTATTTACGGATAAACGTGCTAAAGAAGAGGCAGAGAAATTGGAGGCTAACCGAGAACTTCTTGAGAAAACAAAAATAAAGATTCTTGACCAGCATAAAATGATGGCACACTCAAAGAAGTATAAAGAGAAGATCAAAAATACAAAGTCTACAGAAGAATTAGATAAGACCATGAAGGAGTATCAATCTGGAAGAAAGAAACTTCTGGCAGGTGCTGCAATTACAACAATAACAGGTGTTGCAGTATTAAATTTCTGGAAAAATAAGCAATACAAGAAATACGATGTAGAAGTAAAGGAAGCATATAAGGAGCTTTCAGATGATTTGTATGCAATGGAATATACACAAAACCGTGCAAAAAATCACAAAGCAACTGCCTAGGATATGGTTGATAAGGCAGCAGATGCTGCAGAATCACTTAGTAAATTACATGATGCAAAAAATGGTGCATTAAAATATAATCACAGAAAAGCTGCTGATTCAGAATATATCAATGACAAATATAAGATGGATACGAAATATTATGACTTGCTCAAGATTGGATCTGATATCTTTGAAGATATCAAGGTATCATCTGAGTGGGTATGGTATAAAGATTATGACGGAAATCCAATTGGTAATAAAACATATAACGAAGCAATTTTAATGAGACAAATGGAGAAATATCCAGAGGATAAATAACGAGAAAATACCAAGATAGAATGTATGATAATTCTATCTTGGTATTGTTATTCTGTTTACATATATTTAAATAGTGCTATTAATAAAATGTATTTTATTAATAGCAACCAAGAAAACGAAATAAAATAAGAAACGAGGTATAAATATATGACAAGTTTTGAAAAATCCATAGAGATTGATCTTATGGAATTCAACAGAAACATGGCTTTGATGGAGGATGCAGATTATATTGCATTTATCGAGTGTGATTACTATGAAGAATCTGGTGAATCAAAAAAGCCAAACATCTTTGAAAAGGCGATTACATATGTGAGGGATCTCATCAAGAAGATCAAAGATAAAATATCCGAAAAATTCTCCGAAGCAAATGTAAAGAAGCAACAGAAGAAATTAGAGATGGAGATCCTTTCCGACCCGAATAAAAAGAATAAGAAGGTAAAAGTTCGAGTAAATGACAAAGTATATGCTCTGGATAAGAAAGCTCTTGGTGATCTTACAAAATGTAAGACGAAAAACGACGTCGAAAAATATATGTCAGATTACAAGAAAAAACGTGAGAAACTTGTTGCAGGCAGTATTGTTGCTGTTTCTGCAGCAACTGCAATCGGTATCCTTGGATCTAAACTGCATAAAACTCATAAGCAGTTGGATGGATTACAGGAAGAATATGAAAGATCCATAAAAACATTATCAGATAATGACAAGAAGATTAAAAACTTAAAAAGTCAAATATCTGATATGAAAGAAATAAATAATCTTCAAGATTCAATCAACAAGAGACAAGGTAAAAGAATCAATGATCTTGAAGATCGTAATAAAAAAATCCTTGAGATAGCCCGTACTAACAGAAATAAGAACACTAAATACTTAAATTACATAGTAAAACAGGCACGTGATACGAAAGCAGATACTGTAAACTCAAATGCAAAAAATTATTACTATAATTATGCTATAAGTACGGATATGTTTAATGGAGATATGGATAGAGCTAATGAACAATCAGATATGGATGTCCAGAGAAGCATAATTTTAAATATGAATAGTATTATATCAGCTGCTGTAAAATTAGGTGCTGATGTCAAACCAGCAATTGATTAATTTTTCCAAATGCTGCCATGTGTCACCGTTAGACCGATAATGTATCAATCTCATTATTTAAAGAATTCCGGAAGCCAGGGTAAGTCCTTGGTTTCCGGTTATTTCCTCGTTTTATGACGTACACTTAATAGCGATATTGCGGCACATTCAAATAGAATAAATGATGTGAATAATATAGCAACAACAGCAAAAAATAGATCGGATGTTCAGGATTTGTTACTAAAAGCTGATAGCATCGGGTATACGGATGCTACAGTTGTAGATCATAATTATAACGGTGATGGTACTAATTATAAGACATACATATGTCCTAAAAATATGCTATATTTGGGAGAGGAATATCTCTTAAAAGTTAATACAGGTGCAATTTATAAGGCTATTCCAGCTCGAGCTAAAAATGGTCGTGGTGATTTTATATGGGATTATATTGAGTTAATTCTTGGATCTGATATTCCTACAGGGATAACTGGTGTATATGGAAAAGGATGGGATAATGCTGGTGGTCGTTATTCAGCACCTGATGGTGCACCCATAGCATTATTTTCTGGATGTACTGATAATATTGTACGTGCATGGTTCTGCAGAATTAATGGAACTCGTGCATAGTAATACATTTATTATATACAGATAATAACTCACGGGCATCATCTGTATGATGGTAAAGCATGATAAATACTTGAATCATTGAGATCTACTAATTCCATTATTTACCATTCATACATATTAGACCGATAATGTATCAATCTCATTATTTAAAGAATTCCGGAAGCCAGGGTAAGTCCTTGGTTTCCGGTTATTTCCTCGTTTTATGACGTACACTTAATAGCGATATTATGCCAGAGAACACGAAGACTGTGTTTAACAGTGATGGATCAATCAGTGTAACATCTGATACTTATACAAAAACTACAGTATTCAATTCTGATGGATCAATCACAGATATTGTAGATACCACGGACAATAATGGGAAGAAACAGACGATTACACAAAATACCATATTTAATTCTGATGGATCTATTGATAACAGGGTTTCTGTTGAGACAGAAGAATCCGGATCGTGAGGTGTGTAAACAATGGGATTTGTAGATGCAAAATTGGTGAATAGTGATTTCTTAAATGAACCAATCAATCACCTTAACTATATCGAATCAATTGAGCGTTATGGAGAAAATGCTTATGTCTTTGAGGATAATGATACCTCAAAGAGAATTTTTCGAAATCTGATTTCATGTTCTGTCCTCTTATTTGAGGACACTACAATTCGTTCTACACTGATCGAAAAACTGAAATCAGATGATCTTTATTACTTTTTTAAGAATCATGGAAAACTCGGACAATGTTTGAACTTGATTCTTGGAAATTCTTATTTCTCCAATGGAGATTTTAACACGGTTTGTGAGTATATGAATATGACAGCAATCCGTGCAATGAACCAGGAATTCCTGGATGCATTCAGTACGCTCATCAAAGAGCATTTGGATGCAGATGATGCTTTGGACTGGATCAAAAAGAGATTCAATGTGGATCTTTCTTCTTATTCCGATCTTGGTACTGCTATTTTGGATACCGAGGGTTGGAAGCTTATGATTAAGAGTGGTCCATTCATGTCTTGTGCTTGTACAACGAAATGGTTTACGGATAAAGTCGTAGAGGCAAGACATACAAGAATCTGGAGAACTGCAAACAGTGATTACTATACGGATGATGGTAAACACTATACGAACGAAGGCACTGCAGATGGAAAAGACATTGCTACTGATGCCTTAAAACTCCTGGAAACCCAGGGAATCGTAACCGAGGAATACTTAACGATTGTAGATTCTGCTTATCAGAGATTGGAAGATGCTCTTCTTTGGTTTGCACAGAATAATGCAATTTCCTCATTGAAAGGATATCCGGAACTTATCAATGTATTTATCAATAATGAGGAATGCATCAATTATCTCATTCAGTATCCGGATGTATTAAAAGAAGCATTTAATGATGAAACATTTGCAAGAGCACTTCTTGGAAATACAACAGTAAAAGCAAAGCTTACTGCGGATAGTAATGCGAATGCAAAGGTTACTGAACTTGTCACGAACTTAACAACTCTGGATGGACAACTTCGAACAATTAGCAGGTTCTGGGAGATGTTAAATACGAATGCTTCTACCTTATATCGTTCCGATGATGTAAGAGCAAAAGTTACACCACTTCTTACGAAAGTAACCAATATGGATACAATTGTAAATGAAGTAAAAGCATTATAAAGAGAGGATGAATAACAATGGGTTTTGTTGAAACGAAAATGATCAACAGCGATTTCTTAAATGAGCCGTTGAATCACTTGAATTACATCGAATCAATTGAGAATCATGGAGAAGAATCCTATATGTTTGATACCGATGACATATCAAAGAAACGTCTCCATGATTTCTTAGCGAAAACAGCAATTCTCTTCACTCACAAAGAATTACATAACACTTTGGTTGCAAAGTTAACCGGAGAAGATTGGTATTATTTCTTTAAAGGAAATAGTTATGTGGGAGAAGGGTTAAACAACATTCTGGGAAGCACATACTTCTCAAAAGGAAATTTCGATTCCATTTGTGAGTACATGAACATGACAGCAATTCAGGCATTGGATGATAAAATGCTGAATGGGTTTGGAAGAGTCATGGAAGAGCATTTAGAAGCAGAAGATGCTTTAGATTGGATCAAGAAGAGATTCAATGTCGATTTATCTTCCTATAATAATATGTCAGAAGTCATCTTATCGACAGATGGATGGAAAGCAATCTTACAGAATAAGGCATTGATGTGCTGTGCAACAACTTCTCAGTGGTTTACCGAGAAAGTCGTAGAAGCAAGACAGATGCGAATCTGGAGATTAAGTACACAGGATTATTATGATGACAATGGTACACATTACACAAAAGATGGTACCACGGACAGTAAAAATATTACTCCAGACGCACTGGAGTTAATGAAGACAAATAATTTGGTAACTGAGGAATATCTAACACTCACAGACACGGCATATGTCCGGTTAAAAGATGCACTTCTTTGGTTTGCACAGAACGAATCTATCACAGCACTTAAAAAGTGCAAAAATATTTTATCGGTATTTTGTGATGATGAAAGTTGTTGCAATTTTTTAGCAAACAATCCAACACTTCTTACCGAGTGCTTGAACGATCATGCATTTGCAAGTGCAATCTTTAATTCCACATTAGCAAGAGATACGATCAAAGCAAATACAGATGCGAATAATGCATTGAATGCTTTTGTAACAGCAATTCAGACAGCAAATACGACGTTATCAAAGATTGGAAGTGGACTGGATCAGATTCCAATTGCGGTAAGTACAACAAATGAAACAGATGGTCTGAAAGATTCCATTAAACCATTGATGGAAGAAGTAACCTCTGTAAATGTTGCAGTACAGGAATACCGGTCATATATTTCGGTTATGAATAACTTGATTAATATGATGAGTTCTTCGGATCCAGAATTCTTTGCAAATCTGTTAAATGACAGTGATTTCGTAACCTGGGCAGTGAATGACGCAGCATTTGTTGATACCATGACAAAGAATGAGATGATGAGCACTGCGTTATGTGCAAACAATGGAGCCTGGAGAGCAGCATGTAACAGTCAGACATATTCGAATGGATTACAGGGTTCCGAAATTGCACTGAATGCAATGCTTGCAAATGAAACTGCAAGAAATACTGCAATTACGACGACAACATCTATGAATACAATGAGTGGATCAAATACGTCCATGAGTAAATTAGTAGCAAATGCAGGAGCATTGGCAACAATCATTGGTACAGCAAGTGCGTTATCAGCAATGATGAATTCTTCTGTTGGTGTGAATAATGTGTTGGGAAATGGTACAGCACTTAGTACAGTGGTTGGAAATGGTACAGCGATGAATGCAATGGCTGGAAGTGCTACGGCGATGGGTATTGTTGTGAATAATGATACTGGTATGAATGCAATAGTAAACTCTCAGACAGCGATGAATGCTATCGTAGCAAGTGCAAATGCAATGAATTATCTTGTAAATAGTGATGTTGGTATAAATAAGGTCGTGAATTCACAAATTGGTATGAATACAGTGGTTTCTACACAAAGCTCAGCAGATGTATTTATTAGGAATTCAAATGCATTAACAATTGCAAGTGTAAATAGTAATGCCATGAAATATATAACTTCATCACAAATATCTATGAATATTATTGCATCAGTACAAGCATTATTCGGAATCATCTGTACATCTGACGTAGCAAAAAATGCTATATTATCGTCACAAGTTGCATTAAATGCATTGGATACATCACCACTGGCTCAAACATATACCAGTGATTTTAATTTTATGAATACCAGAGGATTTTTAATTACATATACATGTAGTACAAATAATTATGTGGAATATTATAATGGTAGATATTTATATTTTAGAGGAGGGTATAAAGTGGTAATAGATTCTATGGTAGACGAAGTATCGAGAGAGAGGAGAAATGGTCTAAAAGTGCCTGATAATACTATTGAAATATCTAGCACTAAATCACATATATTCTTTAATCAATGTATATCAGCTGTTTTTACAACGATTGAAGCTTGGACTTCAGATTCTAAGACCTTCACATTAAGACCATCTGGCACAATAAAATTTATTATATGCTGATAACTGTGATTTATCAAATCTATCTTTAACATAAAAAATACAGGGTATAATCATTATACCCTGTATTTTTACCATTTTATTAATAAGCATAAATAATGCTCAGATGTTTATTCAAAAATCGACAGCATTTCCTGCAGCTGTATCAAATCCAACAGCAATGAGATATATTGCAGGTTCATCTATATGTATGAGTACAATTAGTTCGTCATCGACAATGATGCATAGTATATGCACATCTGATACTGCAAAAACATCAATATTACAGTCTCAAGTTGCAAAAAATGCACTTGCTAATTCATCATTGGCGCAGACAAGATCTGATGCTTTTTCATTATCTGGTGTAATAGGTTATGTAATATCATATACTGCAACATCAAATTATTATAAATATTGGGCATATGGGGATCCATATGCTGTAGAATCATTGGCTGGTTACCAGATAACTATAGATAATTACACAGATAAATTCAGTGGCGATCATACAAGTGGTATAGAATACGGTGGAGCTCATGCATCCTCTAATGAAGCAATATTTTTTGGTCAGAAATTATCAGTAACTCATAGAAAGCAAAATGCATTTACTTATGAGAGTGGTTCAGAAGTAGATAAGAAGGGTGGATATGTTTACCCAGCAACAACCATAAGATTCATCACATGTTAATGTTTATGCATAAAGTATGTTACTAATGAGAAGATATGTTGAGCTTCTCATTAGTAACATTATTATTGATTAAATTACGAAGTATCTAGCATCATTATAGAAAGCTCTACCAGACGCACCAACATCATGCTTATAGTTAATTCCAAAATCTCATAAAATACTTCCATTATTTACCATTCATACATATTAGACCGATAATGAGATTGTTACATTATCGGTCTAATAAATATTATTGGTAATAAGTGGAAATAGATGCATAGTATGGTTAATAATGGTATACAATATATTCTGTGATAATTATATTTATATATAATAAAAACCTCTTATATCGCAAAATAAACAGCTTTGTTATTTGTTGGATGCATAGACTCACCTGAACCATTACGATACATTCCACGTACATATGGGCGAAGAACTGCTCCGTTCTTACCTAACGAATTCTTCATGAATCGATTAACTGGGAGATTATGAACGTCGTTCATAACCACGGTCACTTCATAACCATGTCCTGATACCACGTCATCCCATAAATTTATAATCGATGTCCACTGTATATCATTATTTACGTTTCTATCATATCCCAGAGAATATTCTAAGAGGAAGCATTTATCAACTGGAATGATACAACTGGATGCTGCGGAGGTGGATACCGCAGTTGCTGATCGTGTTTTCATTGCATTTAACATATTCTGTGAATTTTGTATAACTGGTTGTGTTACAGATGCATTATCATACATTGCAGTTCTAGCAGTTTGTGAATCACAGAATAACCCACAAGCAGTTGAATTATTACATAATGCCGTAAATTTTGATGGCGATGCACATATCATCGTTATAAGTGATGAATCGCTCATAATAACATTTAATCCATTTTGGTTATTAATAACTTTAGATACATTTGCATCGCTCATGAATGCAGATTGACATGTGTTTGATGATGTAATATAACTTACACCATTTGAATTTAACCAGATAGTTGCTGCGGTATCATTACCTGCAATTGCTGTAATCATTGACTGATTATTGGCTGAGGTATTTAATCCAATCGCTGTCTTTACAATATAACCCATTGCTTTTACACTAGCAACGATGTAAGATATGCTAGTTGATGTAGAAACCACGGCATTCATGGCAACTTGTGAGTTTACAACTTTATTCATTGATGTATCGCTATTTACAAGATAATTCATTGCATTTGCACTTGCTACGATAGCATTCATCGCTGTCTGAGAGTTTACTATTGCATTCATACCAGTATCATTATTCACAACAATACCCATCGCCGTAGCACTTCCAGCCATTGCATTCATCGCTGTACCATTTCCAACCACTGTACTAAGTGCTGTACCATTTCCCAACACATTATTCACACCAACAGAAGAATCAAGGAAGGGTAAAATGATGCCTGTAGTATCATTTTACCCTTCAATCTCATAGCCTACTTCCATATTTTTCCATACCAACTTATTAGACCGATAATGTATCAATCTCATTATTTAAAGAATTCCGGAAGCCAGGGTAAGTCCTTGGTTTCCGGGGTTTTCCTCATTTTGTGACGTACACTTAATAGCGATATAAGTACCATAAATAGTACATTAACTACCACCACATCTAATACCGCATCGTCTGCTTATAACAAAGCCTTTAAAACAGCAGATGATTTGAAGGAATACTATAATTACTTAAAAAATATTCGAGTCATTGTACAAACCATTTCTGGTGGATTCATTGATGGATACTTTAATCATCCAATTGTTATTCGGATTGGTAATATTATCCATATCCTTCCAATTCATGTTTATGTACCAGGAGGTAGTGTCACCATAGATCAGGGACGTGTATATAAATTATGTATTGCTGCTAAGGATGCAGGTGGTACTGTATTTGACGTAAACACAGAGACTGTGAACTTTCTGAATATTAGTGACATTAGTAGTCTATGGATTTGTGGGGTTGAATTCAGTTGTATGTACACATTTTCGCATGATAATATATACTTTAATTACACTGCGAAATCATCAAAAGTTGTAAATTGCTTTGAATATTTCATAGAGCCAGCATCACTGAGTGTATCTCCAAAATAAGGACGGAGCATTCTATCTTAAAAAATAAAAGCGTGATATCAAGAAGAGTTTATCTTGATATCACGTCATTTCACATTCGTCTGTAAATAAGGTAGTGTCATTCCTACTTAATTACTGGTGATAATATTCGTAGCTGATGTAATCCATCCAAGATCTTGAAAGTATATGACGAGTGGTTGCTGGTATGGATAATCACTAAGACATGTTAAATATATATCAATAGAACTATTTGAGGCACGAGTCGCACTTACAGTAAATGTAACAATATATGAGGACCCCTGTTGGTAACCAATTGCATTTACTGAGTCAAAACTAAAATTGGTATTTGGATAAGCTTCTGATATAGTAGCTACTTTAACTGCAGTATTTGCACTATATGTTTTACCAGCCGGAGAATTCATAATAAGACCGCGTAAAGTTGCTACTGATACATCCGAATTCATATAACCCCATCCGTTGGATAAAACTCCATATCCAATAGCTGGCTTAGCACTCGGGTGCTTGACATTGAGATATGAACGGAGTATGGATTTTAGATTATTGAATTTATTATTTAACATACTATATGCATTCACATGCTTGTTGTATTCCGTAGCATCAATGATGGTTGGTTTTCCAGTGATATTATTCCAATCAACACTCTTTGCAACATCTGCAGTCCTAGAAGTATTTGATTTTCCACTGATATTTACTGGTAGTGTATTTGTCCATTTACCCCAAGTACCATTTATACATGTACGAGTATACATTTTACTATTGCCTTCCGTATCCATAGAATATAGGATCTGTTGATAATACTCCGTATGACCACATCCAACATTGATCAAACCAAAATTATCAACATTAGCTGGCTTATTTGTACAGGTATTATGTCCTCCGGATTTATAAAATCCAGATTCCTTACAAGTATTTACATCTATATTATTTACCTCTTTAACCGTTGCTTTATCGCTATTAAGTGTCACAATACTTTTTTGTGCCGCACTGATACTTGCGTTCAATTTTGCGAAACTATCAGCGAGTGCTTTTGAAGATGCACCAACACCATCTGCAGCTGCTCCCTGCGATGTTTCATAGGTGTCTGTAAGTTTCACATGAGAGAATTTTTCAGCTGTTGCTTTCTCAGCAGCATGTGTTGAAGGAAGCTTTGTATCAACAACTGCCTGAAGTGCAGCATTTGATCTGTGTAATGCGAATAACGATGCAGCCATTCCACTTGCAGCATTTCCATTTGTTTCGACATTTTCCATGTTATAATTATCTGAAATTTTTACATGACCATATAAGCTTTCTGTACCTGCGCCATATGTTCTTGCTGCATCTGCATGCATAATCGGGGCACGAGATACAATGCCAGTTTCCTGATTAGAGGAGAGGTCTTTATACATATCATTGACTGCTTTCTGAGAAGCAACCACGCCATGTTCTGCATCGCCATCTTCAATGGCAACCTTATAGGTATCAGATGCTTTTACATGCCCATAATCAATGAGAGAAGCAGATCCATACTTCGTATCTGTGGAAGCATGTGATACAGGTGCTTTTGCTGTATCTAATGTAGTATATGCATCGGCAACTGCTTTTGGACTAGCAGCAACACTATCGGCTGCAGTTGGAGCAGTTTCATTCTCATTCGTGTATACATACTTATCTGTAGTTTTTACATGACCATACAGATCTTCCGTTCCACCACCATAAGTTTTCTCTGCATTTGCATGTGCAATTGGTGCCTTGGTTGCAATATCCTCTTTATTCTTTGTAACTATAGCGTTAAGTGCATCCAAGGATGCCTTTAAGGAAGCAGTTGCTCTTGTTGATGGGATATTGCTTGAGTTATCATCTGGACTATCAACAACTTCACGCTTTTCACTTGCAATACTTGATACGTTATCAAGGTATAACTTGACTTTTGCAATTGTATCGGTTAACGTTTCAGATGGATCGGTTCCAGGCAATTCCAAAGATTCACTCTTTCTAACGGAACCTGTGGTGACTGTTTCTGCATATGTTTCTGGTGAATATTGTCCTTTGACTTCACCATCATCACCTACAATATTCATCTGAAGCGGTGTAATAGTACGAGACATAATACATTCTCCTTTCTTTATTTTGGTTACTATAATGTTTTTCATTACAATTTCCAACGAAATGAAATAAAAATACTGGAAAAACTAAAAATTAATATGTGTGTATAAGGAGGATACAAACATGAATAATGAAAAACCACATTTAATTATTGGAGACCGTCAGGTCGGAAAAACGACTAGGCTGATCAAAGAATCTTATGAAAAAGGGATTCCGATTATTGTTTGGTGCAATGATTATGCAAAGAATATCCTTAATAAAGCAAAAGAAATGAATATCAGTATACCAGATCCAGTTGTTGTAACATCTGGAATTGATTTGAGAGGGCTTGCTTCACGTTCGGATATGCAAAATGGATGCCTCATTGACGACGTTGATTTCTTTTTACCAAGCTTACTTGGTGTGAATGTTGTAGCTGCAACTGCAAACTTAGTAAATTTCGAAAACACGGAGCTTCTGACAATTGAAGGTCAGATGACTGATAGGTATCTTGGGGAGGATTCAAAGAATGAAGAAAAGTAAAGAAACATTAGTTCTTGTCGGTGGTCCAAGAACTGGAAAGACTGCATCACTCGTATTAAAAGCTGCAAAAGAAGGTGCATATATTATCTGTGAATCAGATAAAGCCGCCAAGATGATGAAAAATTATGCATATGCAATTGGTCTTCCTATACATGATCCTATAGTAATTGACTATGAATCTGTAGATTCTGATGAAATCCAGTATATAATCGGTGAAGCTACTAACCATGATGATCATGGAAAAATCCTTGTTGATAATCTGGATTTATTAATATCAAATATTTTTAGAGGCTCACTGATTGGATCTTCAATCAGTGCTGATTTCATAGGAAATGTCCAGCATTTAGGTGTAACATCATATGAATCTCATGGACAAACACAGGATCTTATTGCATTAAAGAAAGCGTATGATCAGGCTGCATTTGACAATGAATTCAAAGAAGATTAAAGAAGAAAAGGATGGAGAATTTTAAAATTCTCCATCCCTCTTTTTTTGCCGCAAAATGGGCACAAAAAGTGGAAAAACAGGTTTTTCAAAATACAGAATAAGTCACATTATCGGTCTAATGTCTCATTTTATTTTTTATGATCCTTGTTTATTCTCATACTGTATACAACATCTAATTCCAGTATCTTCCAAATTCCGTTATGTCACAATTTATTTCAAAACGGGCAATCACATTTGATTGATATATTATCTACAGGAATAAGAAAGGAGGACATGAAAAATGCCAAAAGTAATTAAAACAAAATGCAAAGAATTTACAAAGTTAGAATTCTATGGTGAAAATCCGGATTGCTTACCAAAAGCTAATTTCATCTTTTCTGAAATCAATGAATTCATCTCCACTCATAAAGATGACGGTGGATCACATCTTATATTTGTATCCGGAGAAATCAAGGTCTATTTTGAGACACTCTGTGTACGAAATACTGGTCCATATGTACTTGAGTCTATTGTATCTACCAACACGATGGTGTTATACAACGTTATATCAGCATATGACGAAAAAATAAGTGATACAAATATTTTCATTGCATATATGATAAAAGATGATTACATCAAATCAAATGAGGTATACATCTATGAGCATGCATTGGATGCTATTCTGGAAAAGACAGAACAAATGGTTCTGGATACAATTGCTAATACCAAGCCAAAGAAAGAAGGAGGTAACTAATAAATGACAGAAGATTTATTTACTGTACTTAGTAAGGACGAGAATGTCATAAAAACATATCAAAATGTGGGTATTCAATGTACTCCACAGTTCATTGCATATCTTTTGAATGGTTTTGATTTGAATGGATACTGTTCAGAACAGGATGCTAGAACACAAATTAATGAACTGATTTACACAACCAAGCTGAAAGTCATTGATCAAAAATACCATGTCATTATTACAGACATCCTCTCTGGATTTATATTAAAACCCGATGAGAACTGCGAAACGATAGATGTTATTTTTGATATGGTTAGAGATGTACTTACTGATTATATCATTAGTAGTTCTTGCATCACAAGCGCAAAATCTGACTTTAAGTCGGTATGTGATGATATTTTATCTCAGATAAGGCATACTGGATATCCAGAATCATCTGTATTTGTAATAAAGGGACTGATCCCGTATCAACCTGTATGTATTGCACAGCCAACAAATGATACACCAGTTATCACAAGATACACATCATATGTACCAGTGGATGTATTAACGATCCGATCATATCCGGATGACAAGTATCTGTTCCCAAAAGTGTATGGACAGATTTCATTACCTTTCCGATATAATGGATGTATCATGAGTTTATGGTTTGATAGACACACCGGGCTTTCACAGTCATCTGATTTTGGAATTTGCCCGCAGAGAATGGATGCGGTTTGTGACTATACAGAATACTCCCGTTGTGCACACCCAATAACTACAACACTTAGAAAGGAAGATATAGTTCATATTATCAATTGTATTTATGATGGAAATAAAGAAGTTGTGAAAAAGGATTATGACTACAGCTGGAGATCATACAATGATTACAATAAAGATGTATCCGGGTTTGAAGTCTTAGAGATTTACTTTCATGACGCAGACTGTTCACAGATTAAAGTCATCTCATTCATCTTTTCAGATACAAATGCTTGCATAGCGATCATTCCGATGTCATTTTCCGATTCATTCATAGAGAAATTACAGGATATATATGTACGTGAAGATGAGAAGCATCCATTGTGTAAAATATGCTAATATTTAACTTAAAAAAATATGAAAAAAAAGGAGAATATAAAGATGAAAAAGAAAGAAGAAAAGAAAGCAAATAAAAAACATGTTAAAGAAGTATCTCAGGGAGAGCGGAAGAAATCAGCAAAGAAATCAAGATCGAAAAAACATGTGAAAATGACAACTCTCTCATCCAGAATCATCAGTGACAAAAATTTTATGAGTAAAGTAAAAGAAAGCAGTGATAACTTATTAAATGATATTAATGCAGCTGCAAAAAAGATTGCACCATATATCAAGGGAATCGTTAAAGATTCAGACAAAGAGGTTATCTCGTATGTCGAAAGACTTTGCGGTGATATCCCAGCAGATTACAATGCACACCGGGATATCTTTGATTCATTTGTTGGTCTCGTCAAGATGATGATTCTGGATGATATAGACCGATCAGAATCTGTTTCACCAGTTCCAGAGGATTCAACACCTTGTTCTAATGAAGAAGTAATACCTGATGAATCAGATAAACCTGCAGATTCACGGGTTGATGAGTTGAAAGAACCTTACATTCACACATATCAGCGTCATGTGTGTGAATTAAACAATGGGTTACTTAGTGTAGGATATGCCTCAAAAGATAAACTCTCAGATTTATTAGTATCATGGGGTTACGGAAGATTCAGTAATAACTTTGAAAGAATGTACAATGATATTATTGATAAATACATGCATATTGAAAACGGTGCCCTTGCCAAATTTGACAAAGAGTGGTTTGATCTCACTGCAAAAGATTGGAGTGAATATCTTAAGTCATATATTGATAAAATCTTACCAGACATTATTAATGGTCTTGGAGATGATAATTTTGGTTTTAAAACCAAAGTTACAAAGGGATTAATCCACGTATTCCTTATGGATGAAATTACAGACGGCTCATATGTACTAGCATTAAATGGTTTATCAGACCACTCATTTGGTTCTAGTGCATTGGGATTTCAGGTGGCATATTTACGAATGATTTTAAAATTAGTCGTAAACTGGATCCTTTGGCATCCAGTATATATGATGTTCTTCGTTGCACATCGTCATGGAACCAAACATGTGTTTTTTGATGCTAGTGGAGAAATAAAAAAGCTAGAGTACGAGAAAGAGTTAGACGATTTAAGAAAACTCAGCAATTTCTGGGGTATTGTAGTTGTTACATCATCACAAGCATTTAATACCCATAATGAACATACTGATACCCATACAAAACCAGACGAACCATACTATCGCCATATGAAGTGCTCGGAAAGATTAATTAATAACGTTGAATTTGTATCTATGATGAATGAACATAAAATATCAAGTGTAATTTCTAAAACATCTTCCCTGGCTTCCGGAATTAATTTTCTTGACACAATGAATGTAGTCACAGATGCATTGGATGTTACAGAGGCAAATATCCAGGCATTACTTTTAAGATTTGCAGGCATTATCACTGAATTTGTCATTGGTGACAATGAACCAAAAGGTTATGCATCCATAATTCATAGCTTCATTATTGGATCTATCGATGTCTATGAGCTTACCGATAAATTAGCTACTGTATATGTTGCTTACAATCACAGAGACATTGACATGTGTTTTAAAGTAAACGATATCATGCATTCTATCTATTTATGGTTTGATAAAGAATTTTATGGTACTTCAAGAGTTACAATGTATCTTAAAGATGTCTGCGAGAAAGAAATCAATAAAAAATAGTAGGTGTAAGCACAAGTGATTTAATTTATATAATCTACCTGATCAAAGAGGAAATAACTAAATTCTATGTGATCAGGTAGTTTATATTTTTAAGAAAGGTGGTTATTAAAAATGAGAGATGTGAAAGAAATGCTGATGTTAGATAAACTTAGAGATCCGTCAATAATTTCCAAAGGACGACGTAATTTCGATATGGAGATAACCGGAAGACATGGAGGATGCCTTGATATGACATTGCCTGAAGCACTAGATAAGATTTTATCTCTTAAGAAGTTCTTCAGCGTCAATTCACAAGAGGCATCATGTATTCAGGTTGATCACAGTTCATCATTCTGGGAAGTATATCTGATGTTTCATAAATCAGCAATATTAGAATATGCTATTCATGGTCTTGGCTGTAGTTGCGTTATTGTTAACACCAAGGTGGTTGATCAATTCATCAGTGGTAAGTATACTATTTCTCAATTCATAGATACTATGACTAAAACTGCTAAGATGGCAAATTCAGGAACTTCATCACCTATTAGTCATGATGTTGCTGGTTGTGTGTTAAGTATTATTATTTATATCACAAGTAATGCATCAAGTGTACAGAGCATGATATACGAATACTATAGCACAAATAAGGAAAGTAAGAATGCTGATGAACCATCTGAATTACAAACCATGAGTAAGCCAGAGTCCAGTGCTGAGGCTGTTGTAGACGATATGCTTTTTGGCGATAAACGTCTACCTGATATACTGGCATCTGATGATGTGATAAATGGAGAATATATGCGTGCTACAAAAGATCTGTATACCAATACAGATCCAGACATGGAGAGATTCTGGAAAACATACCTTGATATGTTTGGTAAGAGCATTTGCGAGGATATTATCAATCGAAGAAATATCACAGATGTTATCATGATTGCTGAACTCAAACGGTTCATATCGGGTGAGACTACAGTTCATTCTTTAGAAGATGTGATCACAAAGAGACTTACTAGAAAAGACCCTAAGCATCAGCTCCTTGTATTTAAAGACTATATCAAATCCTATATTTTAACAAATATGGATAAGATTGCACTGGTGCAAACTGCACATATGGAAAGTAAATCTGTCAATACACCTGGTAGATTATCCTTGTATGATTTAGTTATTTTCCGACTCACGAAAGCAGATGGCGTAAATAGTGGATGTGTAGATGATCCGAATCTTTATACTGAAAAGAAGATTATCCTTCAGAACTGGGAAAAGATATTAAATGCATTCTTCATTGGACATCCACAGAACCATGCTCACAGTGTATTTACATCGTTTGTTGGAAAAGATGGATTACAACCGATCGACTTTGATGGTGCAACACTTAACTACGACGATTTCTGCAATGTATATCTGTTTATGCAGGAATTTGATCACTTTTTTAACCATGTGATCATATTCGTTAATAATTACATCCATGATCAAAATGAAGATTAGAGCTAATCATTACCCAGTCATGAGAAAAACTAATTCTTGATGATTGGGTGATTTTATTTCAAGAAAGAGAGGTGATTAATATGACAATAGAGAAGTGGGTTGAATCAAGGCATCCTTATGATCGTTTTCTTCAGGATAATCTTGAAGAGATTATAAAGGAAGCAATAAGCATGCTTGATCGGAAACCCTTACGTGATACAGAATTAAATACCTGTGTACGGAATACTCTTTGTGTGGATATTAATTATATATTCATTCATAAAGGGAATCCTATACCTACAATGATGTATGTAGATCAGTTGATCTATAAAGCTGAGCATCGGTTAGTTAATGAGAAATATGGAAAACGTGCAACGAAAATGATGTGTTATTTCATGAAGAAATTATCAAAAGGAGTAAAAGGTAGTATGATTGATATTAAAGCGGATGAGAAGAAATTCAATTACAGAAATCAGGCAAAGGAAATTACTGTAGAACTTCTGAACCGGTTTGATGGTCCAGATGATGCAAATGAAAATGCAGAGGAGATTGCAAAGTTTCTTTCATACATTGTACATGAGCTGAGCACATACAACGTGAATGTTCCAGTGGTTATTAGATATCAGAAATCTACCGCATTATATAACAAAGAACGTGATGATGTTATTTTCCAGAAATCTTCTGGGGATGGTTCGACACAGAAGACTCGTGAGATGCCAAGACATAAAAAACATCTGTTCACAAAGAAGTGGTAATATGAAAAGGAAACCGATGAATGTGTCGGTTTCCTTTTTTATCATTCTATTCACTTTGCTATAATAAAGGAGGATATTATAAGATGAATAGAAGAATTAAAAAGAAATTTGACAAACGAGATGGTTGCAAGACATATTTAGATTTCCGGCTTCATAGAATCATGAAGGTTTCCGAGAAATATATGACTGATGATAATTGTATGGATACGTTTACATCTCGTATTTCAGATGAACTATCAAAGTATCAATTGTCAGATGAGATAGGTTTAAGGATCATTCACAATTCTATATTGAAAATATACTGAAATCGTATGCTGCAGAGATTGTGAAAGATGTAAAAGAATATTGTGATGCAGATGTTGGCTTTGTACCTGACATGATGTTGTATTCTTTCATATCTGGGTATATGAGAAACATCTTTGCAGATGAAATTTCAGAGCAGATCATTAACTCTGTTGAGCTATGGTTCTTGACTGAATCATTTGATAATTCCGGAGATGATCAGATAATCTGGTATTTCATAAGGAATATTTTAAAATAAAGGTGGTGAAATATTCAGAGTCTATAATGTAACAATTACTGAAAATTTGTACATTTGGTATTGTGGTATGCATCTGGCACCACATGTTTGATAAATCACCATAAATATATAAGTGGAGATAGACATGTCTATCTCCACTTTTTAAGATCATTAGATCCATTTATATATCATCTATATAATCATAAAAATAATAATTCAATATTATTAAATAAATTACACAGGAGGATTAAACATTATGAAAACTTATCAATCAATTGGAGAAGCAATCCTTGATGATCACGAATTTTATGAGCAATTCAAAGCTGAAAAGAGGTTCTTCGATATTTATATCCGTGGATTGCAGTTTGAGATTGAATTCTGTGGTAAGTCATATGATAAATCTGATTTAATCAGATTTATTAATGCGAATTTATCAGAAATCATCAAATATGTAATTCGTATCTATGGGACTTTAATTACAGACGAAGAGATAAATAATATCAATAAAACATTCAGTGCGACGAGAAGATCACATATCTTGTTATTTACTGATACGATGCTGGATTCAAGATTTGTAAAATTGATTCGTCATGTATTACTCTATGATATGTTCTTAGGATCGGTGATTGGAAGTCTTTATAAAACGGATGATCGATCAATACATGAAATAGAGCTGGCATTAACTGAATTCATCCTTAAGTTTGAATCAGATAGATCCGAAGATAGGATCTATTATATGTTGGATTATGATGCTAAAAAGATTTACCGCCTTGGTAATATAGATGAAGCACCATATTATTTCAAGCATGCTGTTGAAATGGATCAAGAGTTTACAGACACTGACAACATGATGAGTATCTTTTCCAATAATTCTATCAGTTTTGATGACATTAAGATGTTGATTGATCATGGCTGTAAAATAGAATATCTGGATGAATTTGTATATGGAGATCATGGCAATCATCCTCAATCTTTGAGAACTAAATTTGATTTAATCTCTAAGATGGGGTCACATGGAGCTATATTCTTAGCTAGTGATTTATCATATTATCTGGATGATACCGTATTCAAAATAAAATTAGGATATCATGATAAGATATATTCTCATATATGTAGGGCAAACGGAGCAGCATCTGACGTGTTCTTAAAGAGTGATGAGATGATATCGCTTGGAGACATAGACAAGGATTCTGTTGTAGGGATAACAACAGTATATTCAAATTCATTATCAAAAGAATATACAATCGTCTATCTATCAACCAATAACAATATCCAAATACCAGATTCAATACCGCCATTCACACAATTTGTTTATCTTACAGATGGATTGTTAGAATTCCCGTATAATAAGGATGAAAAATAAATGCGTGAATTTTATATCGTAGACTATGGCGAAAAGAAGATCTATGATCTTGGGTCTATGAGTATGGCAAGAAAAAACATCGTATATCTTGCTTCTGTCATTAATTGGCATAATGAAATGCAGATAAATACAGATTATGATGATGATTTCCTTGATGAGATTGAAGATATGGATGATTTCATGACAGTTGAACCACCATATGAAGGAGTCAATGATGATCTTAAATACAATTACGCAACACTTGAATTCGTAGCATTATCTGAAGTCAACTTTTATGAGATATTTAAATCTGTAAAAGGAAAGCGTATTGATGGGTACGAGATATTTAAGAACATCGGAGCTGTATACAAGAAATATTATAAGCATGATATTATATGGTAAAGATATTAAGAGCAGGGTTTCAAAATTAATGAAACCCTGCTTATTTACTTAAAAGAGGTAGTAATATGCAAAGAATACTTACAACTGGAATTAGAGAAATTGATAGCAACAAGTTCACAGGATGTACAGCTAATAATAATATCACAAACAAACCAGAATTTGGTCAGTGTTTATATGGATCAACTTTGATTAAGAAAAAGAATGGTTCTGTATATTCAGACTTGGTTTATTTTACACAAAATGATTATACTGAAAAGTTTTTTAATTATGGGATTTCATATAAATTACACAAATCATCAAAAATCGCAGAAATTAATACATTTGATGATTATAAAAAACTTATTGAAAAATATCCATATACTCCTGGTGATGGTTTTATCACATCACTTAATTTTGTTGACCTTTCGAAGGATTATGATGCATTTCATTTAACATATGACGGTGTATGTTCACTAAGAAGTGACATTGATATATTCTTCAGGGCAGGAGAAGATACCAATGATCCGATGGTTAGGTTTTTCAAAAATCACAGAGATTTTTATTCTTATGATGCCGAGACGTGGATATTATTTAATTTAGATTGTATTAATAAGGGATCGATTTTAAACCATGATAATGTAAATTCCGATGGATTCACCTTAGTCATATAATTAGAAGGGGTAATGATTACGATGAGATATTATAACGTAGCAAGACTTTTTATATCCAAACAATAGAGCTATCCAATAAGTATGATTGTGTTTAGGGATGTTGTTATTAAACCAAATGGAGATTAATCATAATTTTAATTATGGCATGTCATATAAATTAAACAAATCATCAAAAAATGTAGAAATCAAAAATTCTAATTTTATGATTATATAATATATAAATGAATAATTCAATATGATTAAATAAATTACACAGGAGGATTAAACATGAAATTTTATGATGTTGCAAAAGCTTTATATCCAAAGAATGACGCTATTCAAAATAATATTGAAGTTGTTGCTGATCTAGCATTGACGAGGTATAGCATATCCATTCCTGAACCAAGCCAAGATCAATATATCATTGACTTACTTAATAACAAAGATGTTACTGAAATAAGGAATAATGAAATGCAGCTAGCAGCTGATCTTTTGGTCATTATGTCTAGGATGTTAGATCAACATGCAAAAATGCCAATGAATTATATTGATCAGGAACATGTGATACCAGTAACTTTTTATCATCTTGATAAGGAGGATTAATCATATTTTTTAATTATGGCATGTCATATAAATTAAACAAATCATCAAAAAATGTAGAAATCAAAAATTCTAATTTTATGATTATATAATATATAAATGAATAAGAGGAAAGAAGATAATTCCAAATATTCAAAATATATAAAAAAGTAAAATAAGAAAGGTTAAAAAGGTGTAAAAATGAGTACATTGTTAAAGGTTGCAACTGGAGTTGTAGTTGGTCTTATTGCAGTATGTGGAGGTGTTGCTATTGCAAATTATTACAAGTTCGAAAAGTTCATCAATAAGATCAATGCTGATACTGAATCCATAATGAAAGAAACACTTGGTGTTGAGAAGTATGATGAAAAATAACTATGATCCGGCTTAAAATGTAATAAGCCAGAAGTCTTGGATATTTTTCACAAACTTTATTTATCGTTGAAGATTATGAATGGAAGAAAAATGGTCTTCCATTCTTTGCAAGAGGCTATTATAAGATGGAGGCATATGAAATGTTAGGATTATTAAAGAGATACAGATATCGTAAAGATGCTCGCAGGAAATATGTAGAACGTTGGGAGAAACTCGGTGATGAGTTACAGAACAACATAGACAATACCATGCGAAAACTCTGGAAACAGACTCTCGAGAATAAGGAGTTTTTAGAGGAACTCGAGAAAAAACATAAAAAGGTAAAATAAGAAAGGTTAAAAAGGTGAGAAAAATGAAAACAATCGAAGTATTAAAATTAAGCGCAAAAATTGGTGTCGGAATCGGTGTCGGAACTGTATCATGCATTACAACATTGAAATGTTGTACCCGGTTATGCGATGTATGCTCTAATGCTTGTAAAAAACTCCAGGGTGAGATCGTCAAAAATAAAGCGGATGATCTACATATTTTTGGAGAAGAAGACAAAGAACAGGAAAACGAAAATCCTGACGATACGGATGAAGATCAGTATGATTCAGATGATCCGGAAACTCGTTACGAACATGCAATGAATAAATTCAATGATATGTTTGATGATGATGAGGTATAATAAAAAAGAAAGGACGTAGAGCGAAAACTCTACGTTCTTTTTTATGTCAATTCATACAAATGATTAGATGTTTATTACCCATCTGATGAAATGAAATTCACTATAACAAAAAATAGGAGATGAGTAAAAATGAATAAAGCAGTTTTTGCAGGAAGTTTTGATCCTTTTACAAATGGGCATTTATCCATTGTTAAAAGGTGTGCAAGGATGTTTGATGAAGTAACAATTATCATTGGTAATAATTCAACTAAAGAGAGAACCTTTCATGATGAGTACATGAAAGATGCAATTGATGAATTACTGCGTGAAGAAAAACTTAATAATTGCAATGTAATAATATTCAATGGGATGATTGCATTATATTGTAAAGATCATGGCATTGATTATACAGTGAGAGGGATTCGAAATAACATGGATTTCAACTATGAAGATGTAATAACAAAAGTCAATAAAATTTTAAATCCATCACTCGAAACTGTTTATCTTCCATCAGATGATGATGCTTTGTCATCATCTATGGTACGAGAATTCATGCATCATAATATTGATGTGCATGAGTTTGTACCATATTCTATAAATAGATTAATCGAATCTGGGATGTACTAAGGAGGGATATTATATGTTATATTTTTATGGTGATCCACATTTTGGAGATGCAGATATTATGCGCTATGAAAATCGAAAATTCATGAGTGTAAAAGACATGGATAGTGAATTAATTAGATATTACAACGAGACAGTAACCGATGATGATGAAGTGATATTTACTGGTGATCTTGGTGCAGATGGATATGAAAAAGATATCCTGGATATATTACATGGGAAGAAGTATCTATTAAAAGGAAATCATGATACAAAAGAAAATTCAGAATATCGTAACTTCGGTTTTATTGAAGTTTATGATCATCCAATTATCTTAGAAGATTTTTGGATAGTCTCACATGAACCAATGTATGTAACATTATCATCACCATATGCAAATATTTTTGCACATGTACATGGTGATCCAAAATATCATACGTGTACTTCTAGGAGTTATTGTACATGTATTGATAGACATGGTTTAGAACCTGTATCATTTGCATACATTAAGAATTGTGTAAAATCATATAAGCATATTTCATGCTAAAAGGTAATGAGGAGGGATCAAATATGCATATAAAATCAGAGTATAATGCACGTGGTGATAAACTGTTGAAAATTGTATCAACTGATTGTGGGGACTTTCGTTACAGAAATGATGAACGTGATCTTCCTGCAGTTGGTGCATTCTGTAAGAAATGCAGAACAGAAACAGCAAAGCCGTTTTATCCTATTATCATGAATGGACAAGATGCATATGCTTTAAAATGCGAAAAATGTGGTAGTGAATATCCAATGTACAAACATATGTACATTCAAAGATACATTGGCTATGATTTATGTGGAGGCGGGCATGTGAATCCAACACATGGAATGAAAAGTTGTAAGTCATGTATGGATCGAACAGCTATTGACAATTTGAATCGTCTACACAAGAGAATTGAAAAGACAATCTGTGAAAATAATGGATTGTCTCTTGAAAAATATCTGGAGCTTAAAAAAGAGTGTAATGAAGAATACCAAAAAGATCTTATAGGACTCAAACAAAGAAAGGCAGACATTAATGCACAGTACGAAGATGAGGATCGCCGGAATCGTTCCAATGAGCGTAAAAAACTCATTGATCAGGACATTCTCAAATATGTCAAAAATGTTGGTATAGTTGACACGAGAACAAATCAAGTTCTAAAGTTCTAAAATTTTAAAGGAGGTGTAATCATGATTGATATTGAAATTCCTGGAAGAGATTTTGATTACAAAGTTACTGCAAAAGAAGCTACTGTCAAGATTTTAAAAGACATTGGTGGTATTGATAAGTTCGATGAGAGAGAATGCGCGAAGTGTATTGAATATATAGTACATGAAATTTCGACATACATCCTTAATGATATTAACATTGCTGTGACATATAGTGATCGGAGAGGTAATCATTATGCGTTGAATTATAACAAAGAAACTGACAATATTGATATGACTTTTTTGTTTAACAAAGCGCCAGGTGCATCTGATTGATCATGTAGAATAGAAAACATGCCTAATTGATACAAGAACAAATAGGTTGTAAAATCATAAAGGAGGAATGATCATGATTGATATTGAAATTCCTGGGGAGTTTGATTACAAAGTTACTGCAAAAGAAGCTGCTGGTAAAATTTTAAAAGATATCAATAAGAGTGTTAATTGTGATACTAGAGAATGCGCAGCAAAATGTATTGCGTATATGATGCATGAACTTTCAACAAATATAGCTGATCTTAATATCACTATGTTGTATTCAGACCCTATTAGATGGAATCATTATGTAACTGAATATGATAAAGAAACTGATAATGTTGATATGAAGTTTTTATGCAGAATTGGTAATGCTAAATTCTGATACAAGCGAAACCTAATGATAGTCGATATATGAAAGGTGATATCAATATCGGTGTGGTATATAGTGATCGTGAAGATAAACACTATATAGCTAATTACGATAAAGAAACCGACAGCGTTGAACTACAGTTTCTGTTTAAATGTATTGGTAATACATCATCAGAACCAGAAATAAAACACAGACCTAAATTTAATAATGATATACATGTAAGAAAGGAGAGTTGATATAATTGATAAAACATAATTGCTTGAAAGTGATGAGATCAGGTATCAGATATATACCACCATCTATAGAAATCCGTAATGATGATAAGATGACAGTAATTAAAGAGATTGGTGACTACCATGATTTTCCATACCCAGTAACGTATTATGTATATCATGGAGAAATATATATTGGAAAAATAACGTATATGATACGAACTGATTATATAGATGCATATAAAGCAGTTTGGATATGGCATAACTTTATTGAAAGCATATTTACTGAAGATATTTTAACACTGATCAGAAATTATGTATCAATTAGTTCATTGGAAAAATGTGATTGTCATTGGTGGTACAATATATCCATGATAGAAAATGGCTGGTGGTATATTGATGATGCAGATCTTTATGCTAATTTTTATGAAAAGATCAAGTTTGAAACAGAAGAGTACCTATTGGATTTATACATCAGAAAAAGTTATGCAGATAATGTCCCACATTATTTTAATTTTATTTACTATAGTATACTTGATAGATATCAATGCTATAAATACTTTAATGATGAATTATCAAAAGGTGTTAAAGTTGAATTGAACCTATCTGAATTATCATCATCTGATGATAATATCTGATCATAAAGAAGGGTTACATATCGTAACCCTTCTTTATTTATTTTAATTTTGTTTATGACTTATGTGTAATCTAAGGAGGACATATCATGAATAGGAGACAAAAAAAGAAATTTAAGAAGAAACTTGGATGTAAAAAATATATCGATTATCGAAATATTATGATAACAAAAAGATGCGCGGAATATGCAAAAGAACATCAGATTGAATACTATGCGATATATGTCATAGATTCACGTAAGATGAATAGTAAGCACCCAGTAAGTGTACAGATACTACTTGCAAATCCGCAACCTGGATATCCATCATCTGGTAATGATTTAGTAAACGAGGTTGATCAAACTAATTTTATGATAACATTCAAATCTTACGCAGATGAAATACTGGATGATCAAATTAATGAAATGCTGAGAACGCGGGAGGACCAAATTAATGAGATATAAGACGTATGAGGAACATGGTGTTTTTAATGTGGCAAGCATAACTCAAATATCTAATGATGATATTACTATCATTAGTCAGAGTGAGTTTATTCATACTGGATTAAGGGTCATGTATTCTCATTATGAACTATCACTAATAATTATTAAGAATCATGAATTACTATGCGAAATGTCAATTTCCAGACCAAATTTATATAATGAAGAGTTTGTATATGCATATATATGGGGACTGTTTATTAAAGATATATTATTGTGTGGCAAGGATAAGATAGGAAAAATGATAGCTAACTATACTGGATTTATTAAAATCGGTGAATTTACAGAATCATATCTGGCAAATACATTAACATATGATTTGGTATATCGTGATAATCGTGGTATTAGAGAACTCATTGAATCTGAAATGGCGTCATATCTGGTCTCATTATATAAAGAGATTAAACAAGATATCATCAACATACATGTAAGATCGATATATGTTGATTATGACATTGCTTTTGGACTTCATGACTTCATTAAATCAAATGTAAAAGTTAATAAACCAGATGGAGATTTAGTTTCTATAATTCCAACAACTCACTTAAAATTTAAGAAACATAAGTATGGTAAATCATATACATCGGAAGCACGTGGTAACACGATGCGATTCATATACCCGGATGAATGTGGTTTGCATTATTGTTAAAAAGATAAGAGCACAAATTATGTGCTCTTATCTTTTTTTTCTCTTTTTTTAGTTATATTTCTGAATACACATCGCAATGTAAGTAAAGATTGCTCTCTTATAGTTTATCTTACTTCCTTCTGATTTAAATGCTTTGTAAATTCCTGTTTCTTCTCCCCATCGATTCAAAATCGTATTGATTCTTACAATATTTCCATCTTTTGAATTTGTCTTCTTAAATAAGGCACATGTCCAATATAAGAAATGTGCACTCCGAATATCTCTGGAACTTTTGTGTTCTCCATTGATATATAAGAACAATATGGATTCTACAATCTGGGTAATCTCATCCAGTCTTTCATTTACAAAGATCTTCATCAGATAGATTCTGAGGTTTGTTACGGATACATTTCCAATCGCCGCTGCTGCTTCTGCAAGAGAGATATCCACTCCATTTGCAATCATTGGCATACAAACCCGATTAACAGTAGCCTGGACTTCCGTTGATGCCGATGTTATGTCGTCAAGAATTGGATTCTCTGGATCATAATCATCATTTCTTGTTGTAATAGCATTTCCTTTTTTATGGTTATCATAATAAATTCCTGATATTGTCCGGAACATAGAATTCTGGTCATTACGAATTCTTTGCAAGAAGGCAATACAATCTGGATCATTTCCGGTACGAATCTTTGATTTATGAAATTCATACGAATGTTTTGCAGATTCTGTTAAAGCTCCAAAAATCGTTCCTGCTTTCTTAATAATAAACTTATCCGTTAAATTATCAATCGTGTAATTCATCACCGGTTCAATCACACCATTCGGGAAATACTTCGTAAAGATGGACCAGTACACATCAATTGAGAAAAGCCCAAGCGTTGCATTCAATGCTTTATCATCATGATGTAAAGTGAAGTATCGGATAATGTAATAAAGAAATGACAAGAATGGGTTATTTGTCAGATACTTAAATTCTGCAGAAGATCCTGCCGATTTAATGACATTCTTCATTGCAAATACAATCTCTTCTTTTGTAATTCCAAATAACTTATAAAATTCATCCTTATCCGCATCTCCAAATACAATCAAATACTGTGGACCTGGAGTGGTCAACTTAGGTGTATTTTTCTCAAAGAATTGAGAAATCAACATCTTATATTTCCGTACATTTGCCTGTGTTGTGAATATTTTTTCTACTATCGGATAAATTAAATCCTTTAAGATGGTAGTATTCTTAACTGCAGCTTCCATGAAAGCAACAAGACATTCACATTCAGGATCTACAGATTCCATAACTGCTTTTTTCTTTTTTGATGGGAATGTTACAGTTCCAAAGTATTTCTTGCAATTCTTACAAAGGTAAACAGGTTCTCCCTGAATAAATACACCAATATCTCCACCACACTTTGGGCATTTTTCTGGGACAATTTCACCTTCATCATTTCGAACCACTTTCTTTTTTCTCTTATGAGAACTTTGTAAATATTCACTCATAAAAGATTCTTCCTGGTAAGGTTTCATGTCATTTGGATATTCAGGATCTGCATTTTCTGTTATCACTTTATCTTTTTTTCTTGTAGTCATAAGATACTGATTTACATTGAATTCTTTTTCGATTACAAATCCACATTTCTTATACAAACGAATTGCAGCTTCATTTGTTTTTCTTACAGTAAGTTTTGTTGCATGGTGATTCTTTGCAATATCTACTAAGATTTTTCCATACCCATGATTCTGATAGTTCTTAGAAACTTCTAATGCCTGAATCCAGATGCCGTCACTTTTCTTTTCAATATTGATTGCTCCGATGAGTTTTTTATTATCACTTTCATCTACAAGGAACGTACAGTTTGTATCTGGTGGTGAAATCCGGAAATGGGAAAGATACTTATTCGTAACAGAATACTCCTTGATCTTATCTTTACCAACATTCAGCATTATCGTATATTTCACCTTTCTATTTACAGATTCTGTAAATGGTCTATCAGAATACTTATTCAGAAAATTCATTGCATATGTCATAGCATCTGCTTCGTCATGATGCTCATGGACTTCTTCGGTCACTTCTTCATTTTCATATGCTTCTTTCATTGCTTTGTATAAAGCATCAACCTGTTTATTGGATCGAGCAAGCCATTTCAGATAAGATGGGAGATCAATGATACGATTTCCATTTCGTTTCATTGCTCGGTATATTGATTTCAAGCCAGATGTACCCTTTAAAACCATTGGATACGACAAATACTGGCATTTTCCTTTATTTGCCCAGTTCTCATATAACTGGATACCATTAATGACATATTTCTTATCCGAGTGCTTCTTACACCAATTGATGACATATGGTATTACATCATCGTACATCTCCATTATCTGTTTTTCTGTAGGCTTTTCCATATTCATTTTAGATTTATAGTGAATTAACCAATCATAAATTGGTGTAAGCCCATTCTTTAATTCATCCTCTGTTATGGCTTTATTAAACCACCATTCTAATGCATCTAACTCAATATGGTCATCACACTTATATTTGGAGACCATCTCCTGACCAAGTGTAGATTTACCACTTCCGGAAAACCCTGTGACTAAGATCACATTACATTTTCCAGATTCAAACTTATCCATATTGATATAAAGATCATCACGGTCAATGATCACATTTTCCGTGTAATATTCTTCATTATTCATTTTTTAAAACCCCTTTCTTTTCAGGTTATTATTCTGTTTTTGGGATGAATAAATTGCCATTTCAGGGTTAAAAAGAAGAGATGGATTATTTCCATCTCTTCTTCTATATGAGAGAATCATCAAGATCCCTTTACACGAGAACCGATATCCGTATAGGACGGTGTCGGTTTCATGAGGCTTTCTTTATCAATTCTCTGTACTGTAGCAGTGGTATCACTGTTGTTGATACTTGTACGATATGTTGCAGCATCATCGCCTTCTCCAACGGTGTTTCCACTAAGTGACTCAATCTTACCAGTCTTCGGGTTGTAACCATGCTTCTCAGCAAAGCGTCCTGTAGACTCGTTTAATCCTGTGCACCACTCGATAGAGTTCGTCATAATCTGGTTTCTCTTAAGAAGTAACTTAGCCTTCTCGTTGACATCCAGACCTGTGTAAAGTACACAAGTAAACTCCAGATCCAGCTCTACCTTATCATGCTCACCAGCATTGGAATCATAATGAGTCAACGGAATGGTTGTAGGCATGCAGTTGCAGAGCATTGCTGCGAATTCGACTTTCATACCGGTACGGTCAGTTACTACATAGATAAATTCTGCAGTATGGTTTGCTTCATTGAACTCTAATTCACCAGAAGCAATCTGACCATTGTAATGAGAAAGTCCAGAGTTTTCATCAGATACACCGTTGATCCAGGTCGAATGAATCTCGTGAACAAGTCCACCAGACATTTCCTCAACCTTTACACGGAAACGGTTTGTTCCATTCTTAGAAACCGTTGGAATTGGAAGAGACTTTCCAGAGTAACCTCCAGTGATCTCTGTAAACTCCAATGTTGTATCTTCGATACCAGATACACCAAGGTTTCCATACTCAAGAAGATGCTGGTATGCATCGAATCTTGTCGTACCTTTGCCACTGTAATAGTGGGATACCGAAGCAGGTTTACGAACCATAAATAATCTCCAATAACCGGTGATCATTGGGTCCCACTGCTTGATACTATCATGTCGGGCATCTAACCCACCAAGCATCAACGAATACTTGGTGATGTCCATATGATTAAACTGGTTTGCACCAGATCTAATTGTAACAGGCATCGTATCTCATCTCCTTTCAAATTTTATGATTCCTCATCAGTTTCATCAGGCTGATATGCTCTTTCATTGACGTCAATTTCAATGAGAGTAACCTTGCTACGCTGTGGGAATGTTACAGCTGCATAGCAGTGCGTAATGTTGCGTCGCTGCTCATACTCATTGGACTTGTACTGGATATCTAAGCTATCAAAGTAAGTTCCAACCATGTAGCTGTATTTTTCGAGTAAGTGATCACGGAACTCAGAACGTTTCTTAGGAGTAGTGATTTCGTTACGTTTATCACGGAACTCATCCTCTAAGATCTTCTTCAGTCTGAAGAGAGCAATAACGTTTGTTTCCTCGATCAGTACAGAGTCTGTATGTACATACATAGACTGTGTAGCACGATAGAAGGTGTTGTTTCCTTCATCCTCGAAGTAGTTGATACGTGCATTGTAGAGCTCCTGTTTCAGCTCTTTCTCAGCCTCAGAAATGGCTGGGTATACGCTGTTCTTAATATGACCAGTAAGAATAGCTTTTGTATTGGTACGAGACTCGGTTTCACCATATGTCTGTCTGAAAGTAGAGTCTGTAGATGCAAGGTAGTAAGTAGATGTTAATTTAACCTTCTTACCTGTGGATGCCTCACGTCCATAATACCAATGTGTGTTAATAGATACACACCATGCTTCCTCGAAGTTGTTAAACTCCTCAATCAACTCATCGAGTGGAGAGAAGTCAGCTTCAAGTGTATTGATGTCAAGTGTACCGAGTTCATCCGTAAATCCGGTATCCAGATACACTGGTGCAGACTCTCTGTAAAGAGCCAGACGTACAAGCTGCATCTTAACATCCATGCTGTAGTTTGCATCATATAATGCAAGGGACTCAATTCGTCTTGGAGCAAGAATCTGCTTATCAAGTTTTCCTGTGAAGGCTTTGATATAACAATCATCGATTGCTTTCTGACGCTTATCAGCATCATCTTCATCAAATGCTCCATCAGAACCACCAGATAACTTGTTACCGGCGATGTCATCAACAGATATAATGTCTGTGTTTGTGTAATCATCCGCTTTGTACTCAGGATCCTCTTTGTTTACATCATCTGTAAGCTTGTATGTAAACGAGATAAACGGTTCATGTGGGGTAACACGTACCTTCTGTACCTTTACCTGCATTCCGAAGAATGGATCGAACTGATCGACATCCGGAATTGTGATAGAAGTTGACGGTTCAGCTTCCTGAATTTTCTGGCAGAATTTCTTATAAACATCATACAGATCTTCGAAGTTCTCTTCGAAACAATGAATCTTCATTGTAAGATCTGCGGTTTCTGCATCATCGATAACATCGTTGATGAGAACTGCACTTGATGTCTTTCCAGAACTTACCAGAGAACCAATGTGAACATTGGCAACGGTTGCACCGTCTGTTACATCAATAACTTCAAAACGGTATACTTTGACACCATATTCTTTCTCGTAATCCTCGTCAAGAGAGATTCTCCAACGAAGGTTCTGACCATAAGCACCACGTCCAAGAGAGGTGAATACTAACAGAGGAACCTGGGTATAACCCTCGTCATCCTGATATACACCTTCTACGGCAGTACCATCAGTCTTTGCCGCATATTCAATGATAGAATTGCGATCTGCAAGAATTTTCTTCATTGCAGCTTCACCAGTTGTCTTGTCAGAATCAACGGTGATCTGTTTAGTTGTGAATTTGATTCGGAATTTTTTATTTGTCTCGTCTTCTTTATACCATAAAGACAATACGCTGTTTGCATAGGTTGCATCATCCGGCATAACACGCATACACCATGCCACTGTGTTATCCTGTGATAAGAATGCACGAGGCATCATATGTGCCTGACCATATTTACGGTAATCAGTTTTACCATACATTGTGTCATACTGCGCTAATGAATCCATCCGTACAAGGGTATTATCAATACCACGGCTGGATGCAAATACGGATAAATAAGGATAGACCACGGAGTCATTTACCGGATCTGTCAAGTATTTGCTTGTATTGTCATTAATGTAAGTCTCCTCGTGAGGAAACGTATATTTCGGGACAATCTGCTGTGCTGAGCTCATTCCTCATACCTCCTTTTTTTGAAAGTAATTTTCTTATAATATTTGTTTTAAGCTCACAAGAGTCATGAAGGTTCTTGTCTCATATAATTGTCCTGATATTTTAAATGAATTCTGTCAGATAATAAAGTTGATAATTATGATTATATATTATCACAATGGATAAAGTGTAATAATAATATACATCAAAAGAAAGTGAGGAAAAACTTATGAAGAAATTTTTTGTAGTCAGAAAAGGAAGGGATTTATCACAGTTTAAGAATATCCGAATTGTGAAATTAATGATGCTAAGTCATACAATTATCGAACTTAAATCAAAGGTTGAAATTCACGATGATTGCTGTAATATTTATTTTTCATCATCTCCAAAGTACGATAAGAGGATTTATGACTATGATGCAAAATTTATGGCATTAATGCCAATTGTTGAATGGTGCTTAGACACTGCATGGGTCAGTCAGTCATGTACTGATGATGGGGATATTCATATGTCACAAGAAGAAATGACGAAGACCGGGATGTCGGCATTTACAATGATCAATATTTTTGCTGACAGGAATTATGATTCTGCAAAATCTTTCAATGAGATTATTCGGAAATTTTCAGATGCAATCAATGCATGGAAAAAGACTGCTCATGAAAGAGAATCAAAGTGGTTAAACCATGATCAAATTGATTATATTTGCAAATCTGTCACTGAGATGTTGAAACGCTATAAATTATATGCGGAGTATAAGAGTGGTAATCTTATGAATAAATACTACTTTGAAGAAAAGGTAATGCATGATTGGGTTCTCTATGCAACAATTTCACCATACGGGCAATTATCTGAAAAACAGGTATTTGCTTTTGAATCTATTGAAGACAAAATCATGGATAATCCATTTCTTCTTTTAGACATCTTCAAATATTTTGGCAGCACCAATGATACTACTGAATATTGTAAAAGATATCTTGTTGGACGTGATAAGAATATTTCTAATCTTGTATTCGATTATGCAGAATATATTTTTAGATTAGGGGACAAAAAATAAAACAAAGTGGACAACAGATATCTATATTTATTATTACGCAGTTAAGTAAAGGAGTAGACATGAAGATAGCAGTATATTGTGCTTCTGTTTTTGGAAACAACGAGGAGTATGTAAAAGCCACCAGAGAACTTGGACAGTGGATCGGTAAAAGTAACCATGCACTTGTATATGGAGGTGGAGAATCCGGATTGATGGGAGCTGTTGCAGAGGAAGTTCATGTAGCAGGCAACGAGGTCATTGGAGTGGTTCCTGGAAATGTGGAGTTTATTAAGTCACGACCGCAACCATATGTGACCAAATTGATTACTACAACAAATATGAGTGAACGAAAGCAAAAAATGGTGGAACTGGCAGACGTATTCATCGCATTGCCTGGAGGTATCGGAACACTTGATGAGATTTCAGAGGCAATAGTGCTTACGAAAATCTCTACATCCAAGAAACCATGCATTTTCTTCAATCGAAACAGTTTTTATACACCATTACAAGAGTTGTTAAAGAAAATGGATCGGGCTGGTTTTTTATGGGGAGATCATATGGAACATGTGTTGTTTTCGGATCATGTGAATGAGATTGAGGCATTCATAGATAAATTCAATTAATCATGTTGAATATGATGTATTGATATCGTTACATACCAAAATAATTGGTTGATAATTTGATGAATCATGTAAGGGTTTTCAAAGATATTCTCAAGGATACCTTCTACATACATTAAGAAAGGAGGGATAATGTATGAAATTAACAATACCAAATACAGTAATATTATCCATTCATTATGGATTGTATAAATTATCCAGAAAAGAGCGGAGAATATACAATAAGAAATATGTAATTTGTGATTGGCATAAACCAACACCAAATATCAAGGGTTATTTTAAAGAGCATCCAGAATGCTTCTTTGATAGTAGAGAAGATGCAACCAGTTATGCAACAAGAATCCTATTAAAAAAAGAGGGATATGGTTATATGCTAAAAAGGAGTAAATAAACGATGGAAGAAAGAGTAACATGGACTAATGGAGATATTTCTATTGAATTTATAAGAAATGGTGATATTCTTCAAGCAATGGCATCAATTGAATCATTGAGTCCAAGACTATATGATAAAAAATTTGAATACACATTCAAAGATTTGTTGTTTTGGTCTGAGGATACTGGAAATAATCGGATTTATCAACCATTATCATATAAACTGAAATTCAAGTATTTTGAATCTCAGCTTATGGCTCGAGATGGTGTAATTCGTCCATTTCCGATATATCCTCCATCTTCTGAGATACCGTTACCATCAGAAAATAAATCATTAGCCAATAAAACGGTGGTGTCACTTAATGGATCATGTGAAGGGGAATATGTTAAATTGACTCTTATTGATATACCGGTTGAAATTACATCAAAGACATATTTATTAAGTCACAGACCATTATTCTTTGATCAGATGTTGACATATGTTGAGAAGGAGGAGTAATCATCATACAAATTATACTCTGAAAGACGGTCTGAAGAACAGGCTATGAGTGATAAAATACAAAGAAGAGAATACCTTGATTTTGGTATTCTCTTCTTTTTTTGTTATAACTTAAATAATTCCTCCAATGGAGATTCTGTTTCAATTCCACCAGTTCTTGATCGATTGATTGCAGTGCTTACCATATCATCAAATGACTCAAAGGTAATTCCTGTAAAGGTAGATGTAACCTGGCAGATTCTTCGGATAGAAGCCATCTCATAATCATATAAGTTCATATCTGGATGTTTTCCGATAATCTTTGCAAATTTATAAGCTGGATTCTTCTTCCAACGATATGCAGTAGAAAGAATAACTTCTTCAATAACAGAAGGAACACCGAAGTTTACGTTGTTCATTTTTTTATTCTTTCTCCAGATATTTAATGCTTTTCCGTAAGGAACCGTTCCTGGGATCTTTCCATAGGTTGCAAATCGAAGCATGAGCTGGGCATTGGTTGCATCTTCCAGAAGTTCATTGATACAGAATTTCTGACCCTTCATATAATTATACACATGACATTGTGTTTTTCCAAGACCAGGAAGTTCCACACTCTTGATCTCTTCACCATATGTAAAGTATTTATGCCAGCTAGGGATATTCATAGTATCAAAATGATCAAACTTACCATTCTTAAAGATACCAATCGGAACGATACCAAAGAGGTTAATCATTCCTCCCAAATTCTCTGCCATAAAACTATTCTCAAAGTAACTGCTTGGAACGTAAACTTCCATGTAAGCAGTATCTACTTTGATATTTGATCCATCATCTGTGAATAATCCATTATCATTATGATCTGGATTAAGTAAGATGGAATCTGGAGTGATCCTATTGAATCGAAGCGTGGAGTCATGGAATTTCTTCATGTTTAGATTCGTAAGTACAGTAGCAACTTTGTTACTATTTAATCCAACATACTTAGAGTTCTGGATACCTGCACATTTCTCACATAAACACTCATTATTCTTTCCAACACCAATACATCCAAATGGAGAATACAAATGAATTGTTTTTCCAACGTATTTCTTTGCGGTTTCTCTTGTAAGAAGAACCTTAGATCCATTCACGTCAATGTAACGATTGTTAAAGTCATTGATATCCGATTCCTCGAAATCATACTCCAATGTAAACTTCGTTCCACAATCACTTCCTGGAGGTCCAATAACTTCAGTCTGAAGTCCAGCCATCAACTGCTTTGCAAGATAACCTGTTGAAGCAGTAGCACATGATTTAGGATAGGCTCCTTGAACAACTGAGTTTGATGCTGCAGTGAAGTCTTCTTTTCGTAATCCTTCATTGAAGGATGTTTTCATGATGTCATATTTACCTGTATTCGGATTTAATACACCACCACGCATGATAAACAGATTCTTCAAATGGTTATTGATATCACCTCGAGCTCCAGAATTATACAGATCGAATCCTGGATCATCTTTGATGATTTCAACCATCTTATTTACCAGCTCTTTTTCAATTTTGCCTGCTACTACGATATCTCCAGCAGCAAGTTCTTTTTCGTATTTCTTAAATAACTCATCCCGTAATTTCTTTACAGAGGCTGGTGTTTTGATTGTCTTTTCTGTAAAGGATACTGTAATAAGTCCGTGTAATGTTAATCCCAACCAATCACGATGATCAATATACTTTCTGAATGTCGTGGTATCGATCTTATCGTCATTTAAAAGCTGAGTTACATCACTTTCGTATTTGCTCGATCTCTTCTTAATTAGTACATCATTCATATATGGGAAGTATCTTCGGAGACCAACACGATCAATCATAATCTTATTCCAGCAAATACGACCAATCGTTGTATCACATGCACTTGCATTATGATATTCTCCTGCTTCCAGATGAATAATATCTGTTACTTCATACCGAGATTTCTTAATCCGAACCTTACCGGATTCTTCTTTCTTTGCAGTATCTCCGAATAAGCCTCGTAAGAAACTGAATGTAAATTCTTCCGGATCTTTTGCAAGAAGTTGCTCTTTGACATCATTTCCAAGATGTCTGCTTGTTGTATATGGTTCACGAGTCATATCATAGAATGTCTGATAAACCTCATATTTAATCGTTCTTACATTTTCACCATTCGGTGATACGAAGAATGTCTTAGAGTTCATTACAGATTCACATTCTTTATTTGCCTCAAGAGACCAAATAAGTTTCAATGTTACCTGATCGCCGTCATAATCGCCTCCAAGTCCTGCTAAGTAGGAATTGGAAAATTGTAATGTGTCGATAAACTGTACACCTGTATTTTGTCTGGTACAGGTCATATCCTGTTTTGGATAATGGGTATAAACCACACCATTTACCTGCACAACTTCTGTCATCAATGTTGACACCGGATTTACTCGTGCAACGAATAATCCATAAGCATCAGATACTGGGTATCTTGTAATTAATGCATGTTGATTCTTCGTTAATTCCATAGAGGCAATATAGAATAAATCGGTAAGTGTCATTGGACGAGATGCAAGTACAGAGATCTCTGCATGTGTGGATGGATCCAGTCGTTTACCTGTGAATAATACATCCTTATACACACCTTTTGCGATTGGAACTTTAATTGAATCAAAACGTGATTCCGGATCTCTCATGTAAAGTTCCATCATATCTGTAAAGTATTTGTCTGTAAATGTAAGTTCAGGTTTATAAATCTGGATATATTTGATTTTCTTTTCTCCCGTTTTTGCATCTGTATCCAAAATCGGGACCTGCTCTTTGTTTGAGATGAAGTTTCGATCAAAGAAGTTCTTTAACCAGTTCACCATAAATGGTGCATCCAAGTCAAGAATCTGTGAAATTGGAACTCCAACATATCCGAATTTTGTTCCTGTCTCTTCTGGGGTATCGTCATGATACAAAGGACAAGAAATGACAGAACGTACACAGTTGTCTACGTTCTTACCCATCAAATACTTACGGATCATACCATTCTTCTTCTCGATCTTATGCTTAAAGGTATCATAGATCTCAACAAGAGTTGTCTGCATGATATAACCTGTGCTGTTTAATGAGAAATCAAACATATCTCTATCTGCCAATACTTTTCCAAGACGAATCAACTTGGTATACATGTTGTTGAGAGGATCGGTTTCGCCACCACCCGCACTATTTGGCATAATATCACGGTAAAAGACAGGTATAATCAACATTTTATCGACGAAGATTTCATTCTTCTTTAATTCTTTTAAGAGATTTACACGCTCTTCACGCATACTAGAAGATTCTTCATCCAGTTTCTTACTCCAGTCAATCTTTTCCCAGTTCTTGTATATCCATTCAAGTCCGGTGTGACCATTTTCATCATCTTTTACGAGTTCCCCATCGTCTGTAATGGAGTAATACTCAGTACCAGATGCAATCCGTTCAATATTCCGGTATAACCTCCTCAATGACTTATAAATATGAGGGTGAAAGAAATGTCCATGTAAGGAAGTATAGGCAAATGTATTTTTTCTTGATTTTGTATCGATTCCAAAAATTATATTGGAAAGTAAGCCATCAGGATCAGGGTTTCCTCCTCTTGCAAATACAATTGGAGAAGTGACCTCTTTGAGAGCATTCAATTCAATAAATTTATTGAAATCGAAGATGTCTATTTTCATATATTTTATCACCTCACTTAAGATATTGTGTAAGTGATAAATGTTGAAGTTATATATTATCTCTTAGATAAAATGTATAACCTACATAAAAGTAACCAAAGGAGGATACAAAATGATGTATAATAACGAAGTGATCAATAAGGAAGATGAAGTTGGTATTCCTGAGGATGACCAGATATTCTTATTGACACTAAAAGAAATTCGAGAAGATAACAAATCTCGAATCATTGATATTTTAACAGAACATCCAGAAGCATTTGATCTTATTCCAATTCCGGTGGATGATGACATCAAAGAGGTATGCATCGAAAATGATCCAGCATTCATACTTCGTGTTGACCAGGATATGATATCAGATGATTTAGTTCTATATGCATTAAAGGTCAATCCATTCTTAGCAAAATCCTTATGGTCTGAAATTGAGGATGATGATGAAGTTATCAAAAACCTATTAAATCAAAATGGTCTTGTCATTTCATGTATGCCTGATAATATTAAAGAGGATGAGAGATATCGTACACTTGCATTATCAAATAATCCACTTTCCATGGTTTCGTTAATTAATTATATGGATCTTGATGAGATCAAAAAGGCAGTATCTCAGAAAGGATCTGCATTAAAATATATCTCAGATGGAAAGTTGTATCAACGTGTACGAAAAATCGTAGAAGAGTCTACAGAAGATATGGTGGTTCAAAATAATGACCAATTCATATTGGAAATGACACGTAGTCAGGTTCGTGACATTTATATGACAGCTTGCCTTGCAAAAGATCCATTCCCAGCGAGTTCCATGCGAAAATATTGGTTGACCGAGGATTTCATCATTGATATGGTAAAACAATCAACACAATCTGATCCTGATATATTTTATCTGCTAAGTAATGTACCTGATGATCTCATAACACTAGATATATTAAAAGCAGTTGCCGAAAAACGACCAGCATTATACTTTTCGTCATTATGTGGATATCATCCAACAATTGATGAATTCAAAGAATTATATAATATATCATGGAGAGTGATAAATGCAATTACCTGCATCAAAAATGGTACAAGTTCATATGAGATAAAGAAATTCGTAAGAGAGAATGTACTTAGATTCGGGGAAGTATCTGATCCACTCGAATGTGCATATGCTTGTAATTGTGAAGGTCGTTTTATTGATTATTCAACACTTCCAAGATTTGCAAAATTCATCAGCAAGCAGCATTATGTTATGATCACAAGAATTGCCTGGGATATCTTAGATATTGATCATCATAATCCGCAAACTATAGTAAGCCCTGCTACTTATGAATACTGGAAGAAGTTAATCAGTATTCGACAAGGAAATTGGCTCGAGTTATTTGATTTATGCCGTAATGCAACAGTATATGACCATTATAAAATTACAAGATCTACAAAGAAGATCTTACGAAAATTAAAACGACAAGAGATCATCACATATGGATTAATTGATTACCTCCCATTAACTAAAGTTAATCCAATAGGTCGGCAACATATACACCTTATTAGCATATGTGATATCATTTTTGCATTCAAATCTGGTATAAGAAAGTGTGATCTTATCAAGGAATATCATGAAAATACCTTTAATCCGATTAAAATGTTAGTGATCAATATTCTCGATAAGGTCTATGATAAACCAGTGATTGAACCAGTCATTAGTCATTAAGAAAAAATAAAGGGAGAGATTACCATAAAATGTGGTAATCTCTCTTTTTTTATCCTTCGTATCCAGTTGGATATGTGACTTTGATGTCATAATAGTTATTCTGTCCGATTTTCTTTGCAAGTGCTTTATCACGCAGTGTGTTGAGTGTTTCAATCACATATGCCAGATATTCCTCGGTATGTGGTACCTTGTACTTTTTACTTGCTTTCTTATCATGAAGGATATTAAGATAATACTCTGCAAGTTCAAGCTTACTGTTGATGTATGATACAATCACCATCTTATCTGTCATATTCTCCATAGCTTCAATCTTTAATCGGATATAGTCCAACTGATTTCTATCAATTGGTTCCAGCTTCTTGGAGAACAATGCAAGTTCCTCGAAATACTCACCATCAGTGACATTCTTAAAATTCATGCACTCACAGCAATCATTGACTGCTTCACAGAATGCAGAGTCTACACTTCCGTCATATGTATCTGCAGATTCCAGATGTAACCGGAAACGATTCAGATCCTGTTTTGCAAGCGCAAGTTTCCGATCACTAATCTGCTGTAACTTTTCATTTACAAACATAACAGAACCTTTGATCTCATCATCAGTTGCTGTTGTTGCCTGGTTCTTTCCAAGATAAGATTCTAACTTTGACATACCAGATACTAATGCATCACGGTATCCATTTACTGCAGCAACAGTATCTGCTTTGATCTCTTTTCGAATCCCTGATTTGTCATAACTCATCTGACAAGAAAGACTTACCGGAATCCGTACGAATTTACTGAATAAATTCTTTGAAACTGTCACTGCACGTTGCATAACTGGGTTTGTTGCAATACCAAACTGGACGATATTGTATAATCTCGTTGGTACAGCATCTGTATCAACGATATGTCCAATTTCATGTAAGGTAATTGCTGTTAACTCTTCTGCATTGAGAAACTGGAATAATGTATCATCAATATCCAATCTCCAACTGCTTGCTTTCTCCCAAAGAAGCTTGATTGCATCCAGATTACTCTCAGAATTAATCACAATCTTTGAGATCTTATCAACCGTTGATTTGTCTGGGGTTACAGACATTCCGAAGAATTCATCTTTCGTCTTTGTATGCACAAGGTTTGCAGTTACTGGACGATGAATTGCATCAGTAATTGCTTTTCCAAGTGCATCAAGTGCTGGTTTTATTTTTTGCCGATTTTGCAAAGAATCTCCCAATTTTATGAAGGAATCTTTGATTGCATCGGTTTGAATGTGAGGTGTCATTTGTTTTCATCTCCTTCCATCTTAATATTCGAAAACATAGTTTACCGAATCACATTTCTTGAACTGAATGATGTCATACTTCTTAGAAAGGTCATCATTTACAATTCGTATTGCATATAAGCAATTCTTCACATCACCGAGTTTTGTTTCCAGTTCAAATAAGATGTAAAACATTCCATCCCAACGGATGTAGTAATGATCATCTCCTGGGAAAATAACAAGGGGATGTTCACTATTGAACTCTGCAAGATACATAGCAAGAAGTTCTTCTTCTACATTTCCGAATGGTGATACCTTTACAGCATCTTTGTTTACACCGAGTTTTGTACAGAGAGCATCTGCAATATCAGATTCTTTAATTCTCTTTAACTGGTCAACTTCTACCTGCTGGCTGATACTAAGATCATTGGATTTGATCTCTGCGGTATCGTTTGGCTGAATCTCTGGAGATCCGATGATTTCAAGAGATTTATTCAAAAATGTGGTATATTTCTTTGCAAGTTCATGAGCATGCAAATTTCCACTATTTGAGAATAAAGAAAGTTCTACATTGTCTTTTAACATCTGCTCTAATTCATCACGATCTCTGTAATACGTGGATTTTAATCTCCGGTACAGATATCCTGTAGTGATTTTATGTACCATGAAATCTACATCTTCCGTTGTAATACTTGTTGGTATGCAAAGGGTGTATATCATTACCAGGTTCATAAGATATGCAGATACATGGCATTTATCTTCATATGAAGATAAATCTCCGCTGAAATATCCTTCCGTATTATCCATAATAGACATTGCAGATTTAACCATACACTCAACTTCATTCATATGGGATGAATCACTGTACTGGTTCAGTCGTAAATACGAAAACAGCATATCAATGGTATCTGAAATCAAGGAAAATACCTGGTAAAGTGGTGATGAATCATCACTCTCCATGATAGCACCGGCGCTGTCAATGATATTGATCACATCAGATAACTTGGAGAATGTGTACGTTGCTAATGCACGAACAAGCAATACGGTACGTTCTGGATGTTCGAACTCATCATTTATCACTTCTCCCATAACTGCATAATCAGATGCAATCATAATTATTGGCTGAGATGATGTGCTCTTTAATCGAAGCTTCTCAATTTTTGTGTTTGTTTTTATTTCTATAGATCTTACCAGCTGACGAATTGATGTAAATGCTTCCTCTGCAAGATCTGGATGATTATTATCACTATGGATAATATCATTTAATACTGCCTGATATACAATCCCGTATTTTTCAGATTCTTTTAATACATCATCAATGTGATCCATGATATAACTCTGATCTTCTTTGCTCAAATGATTAAAGTACCATAACGGGTTATTGTGAAGGATATCCGACAGAATCATGTTTGAATCTTTTACTTCCTCGTTCATAGATTCCTCCTTACGGCATATAAATCTTTTTCTTTACATTATTTATATCATATTCCTTTGCACGTTCCAAATACTTAAAGAACTTATAATATTCTTTATTTGTGATTTTTAAATAGTTAAAAGGAATTGCCGGATCTTTCATGATCTGATCTTTTAACTGTTCTTTCACTTTATCCACAGCAACAATCTTTGGATGTGTATTTGGATTATCTCCACCATCTTTTATCTCAATCTCTAAGTTCAAAGATGGAATAAACACATCTGGAATATAAAAATGCTTCTTTCCTTCATATGTGTAAAAGAACGTATGTGGAGATGGAGACATGATATCATCAAATGGGAAATTCATCGTAAGATCAAGAAAGATAAGAAAATCATGTTCATAAGACCCGGTATATCGGATCACATGTTTTGGATTGTGATCAGAGAATTTGTATTCTCCAGATATCTTTCTTGCAGCAAGCATTTTTCTTTGCATTTCTGGATCATCACATAATACGACTTTTCCATATTTACCGATCATACGATTTTTGAATGTCTCACGGTATTCTTGTTTACATTTCGGGTTTTCACAAAACCTGCTGTATTTATTTGTCTTTTCATTCCATTTTGTTGGTTGTTTACAAACGACACAATCGCCATGTGTACGTCCAGTTCGTAAGTAATATACAAACTGTCTTGGAACCATCCCAGGAACGATCATATCATGATGTTTGCTCTCAATATGCTCTGCATATTGAGCTTCATCTTTACAAATCTTTTCACAAAATTTGCAATGAATGACTTTTGACATTACAATACTCCTTCCTGTATGAGTATCTCATTTACCAAATCACCGATTACACCAGGATTTACAATCTTAATTGTTTCGCTTGGTTGAAAATCGAGAATGGAATGACACTCATTCACGTATAATAATATAGACCAGTATTCTGTTGTCTGATACAGGTCAACCGATAATTTCTTTGGTGAAAAGCAATACTCCCGAGCAGTCTCTTCATCAATTTCATACTCTTCGATATATGGATCAAAGTATTCTTTGTATGTATTGATGATGTGATTCATCGGAATTTTTATTGTCTCATCATCTTTTGTATAATGAAGATATGCACATCGGTTAAATGTACGATGACTCATCGTGACGTCATAGTTATTCTCTATATCTTCTTGCACCGTAGATGGTATTGTCATTTCATATTCACCTACCTTATTTTTAGTTGTGTGTTGCACTTAATCCCAATAAGGAATCTCCCCATCCAGAAATAGTGACTTCATGCCCTGCTTTTAATTCAATATCAAACGGGATGTAATAGATGGGTTTTGGATAAGATCCTTCCTGCTTGAATTTATCATAGAGATCTTCATTTGCTTTTTTCTTAATGATATCATCTTTTACAGATACCTCGATGTAATTTAACTCTGTGAGTTTCGTTGCAGTATTTGGCATCGTAGATGGTTCATTAATATATAATTCTGTCGGGGACTTAATAGTCACCTTTGTCTTTTTTGGTTGCTTTGATCTCTTTATTTTCGCCATAAGGCTTGATACATATACTTTCATTGGTGAAGAATAAGATCCTTTAAAATCACCAACAAGGTATCCAGTACATGATTTAAATTTCCAACAAGGTTCAATCGTTGTCAGCATAGTATCAACGCTCCTTTCTACATTAAGTCAATGTTTTTGAGGGGTAAAAAACGGAAGAACCAGTAGTTTCTGGTTCTTCCGTATTGTTTTCCGCACCGGGCTTCGAAGCCCAGCGCATTACATAATTTGAGCGGCTGTCCATTGCCGGTGCACATTCTGTCCTGCCAGATCGCACCGAATAACAATTCATCCATCTTATGCCGCTTATTCACCATGTGTATAGCCGGGGTTACTGCAGTTACTCGGCGTCCATATTCGCACACGGTCTGCGTATTCTACGTGCGCGCTTCTCATCCTCATCCTGGCAATATATTGACCTGAGGTCCTTCATCCTGCCGCACGCAGAAATTTGTGGCGGACATATTTTCCGCCAGTGGGTAGGGTTGGATTCGAACCAACGAAGCCTAGGCAACAGATTTACAGTCTGCCTACTTTAACCACTTGCATACCTGCCCATTACAATAAGGTTCTTACAATATAAAAAAATATTTAAAAACCTAACGTTGAGGGAGAGGTTCGAACTCTCGCGCCAATACCATTGACTCTGGATTAGCAGTCCAGTGCATTTACCAATTCTGCCACCTCAACGTGTTACAAAGGTAATAACCTTGCTTCAATAATACATTGTTGATATAATATGAAAACTTATATAAATATTGATAATGAAGATCAAAACGATCATTTAAGAAAGTGAGGGAATATTCATGGGAATTGAACTTAACAATGATCAAATTTATGCAACACTTGATCTCGAACGTTGGTGGAAAAACCTCCCGAAGCAGGTATTTGAAATATCTGGTGGTGCTGGTACAGGAAAGACAACATGTATCATGTCTTTCATTGAGCATATCGGATTAGAGTTGGATCAGGTGTTGTTTGTTTCTTATATGGGTAAAGCTGTTTCTGCAATGATAAGGAATGGATTACCTGCAAAGACAATCCATGCAACATGTTATACTTATGAAAAAGAGGTAGCATATGATGATCATGGACATATGATATTTCTGGATAATGGAAAACCAAAAATGCGATGGGTACAGAAGTTAAAAGATAAATTACCAAAAAAGATAGAGCTTATCGTGGTAGATGAGGGGTTTACAATTCCAGAACAGAATGCAAGAGATTTGTTATCCTTTGGGTTACCAGTGGTTGTTCTTGGTGATGCAAATCAGTTACCACCACCATTTGGAAAGCCATATTTCTTAAAGTATCCAGATGTTACTTTAAAACAGATTATGCGTCAGGCAGAAGGAAATCCAATCATTTACTTGGCTCAAAGAATATTAAACAACGAACCGTTGATCGAGGGTGTATATGGATCAAGTTCCGTAATAAGAAAACGAAACTTAACTGATTATACATTAAAGCACTCAGACATCATCATTACCGGTTCAAACCGGTTACGGAATGAAATCAACAAGATCTTCCGGGAAGACTTCTTACAGTTTACGCATCCAGAGATTCCACATTATGGAGAAAAGATTGTATGTAAACGAAATAATTGGGGTAAATATATCAATTGCAAAGGTGAGATTTATCTTACCAATGGATTAACTGGGTTCGTAGATTATGTGGAAAAGAGAAGTTACAACACGAAAAATATCACCATTGATTTTCGTCCAGATTTCAGCTCTAAAGCATATCACAATTTAAAGATCTCTTTGGAGAGGTTAAATAATACAGTATCAAAAGAGGATCTTTGGACACCACCAGATGTGGACTTATTTGAATATGCATATGCACTTACTGGATTTGCATGTCAGGGAAGTCAATGGGATAACGTTTGTATCTTGGAAGAAGACGACTTTTTCCATAATGAAAAGAATTATCAGCGATTAAAATACTCGGAAATTACAAGAGCTGTAAACTCGGTAACGTATGTCTTAAACCAGTGATTTTCAATGATATATTATCCTTCTAGCAAATAAAGGAAATGGAGGTGGTATATCAGTGAAAGCATATTTCTTTTACAGAATGATCCCTGGATTAGAGCCTGCTTTATCAGCATTCACAAAAGATAAAGAAAAAGCAAAGCTCTTTAACCTGATTCGTTCTGGATATTATTTAAAAGAGAAGAAGTGCACGGAAGATGAGTATAATGAGTTTTACGATACGCATCGAGATTTTGCAATTGATCTTCATGCATTTCGAACATCAACGGGATTCCGTAAATATTCTGTGATCCTTCCAGTTACAGGGTATGAAATTAAAGAGATCATCCTACATAAGGATGATCTCGTTTTACGTGAATTACAGAGATTCGTTATATTACCAATTGAACTATTCACAGAGTCTATGAGGAAAGCATTACATGAACTTGGATGGGATACAGCAAATAAGTTCTCTGAAGTAACTAGGAATGATTATGGACGGGTGGACATGGAAAATGAACACCTGAAAGACTTTGAAGTGGATGAGCTCGGACTGTTTTTATGTTTACATAAGGACAGTTTTGATGATTCGAAGATACAGAGAATTTACGAAAAATGATGAAAATTGAATATTTGTATTTTCAGAGTTTTCACTTATATAATATATAGGTGAATAAAAGAAATAATTACCATTAAAGTAAAAAAAGGAGGTGACTCGAATGGTGATTATTAATAATATTCAAAAGTCAACAATGAATGATGATCGAAGAAATAATAATGATCATCATTCGACACCAAACAGAAACGTGTTTGGTCAATCGTTTCAGGATATATTACGTGATGTATCTGAAGCGATTGGCTTAAACGGTGAAGAAGTAGTCAATTGGTATAGGAGGTAAGAGAAATGAAAGAAAAAATCTTCACAAAGGATCGCGTGATAAACGCTATCCAGAAAGAAAAAAGATCATTTGTATGGTCCATTGCAATTGCAGGTGTAACATCGGCATTGCATGTAATGCAGACGCTTTATACTAAATAATCAAAAAAAAATAATTTTAATGGAGGAAAAATATTATGTTAGAAAAAATTACAAAGGTTGTATTAAAAGATGCTATGAAATCAGCAGCAGATGTGGCAAAAGAGGCAGGTCCGTTGTCAAAAGAAGCTCGACAGTTAAGAAAACTGGAAAAGCTGGGTGCAGTTCCAGTTAGAGATTTTGAAAATCTCCAGAAGGCTGTTAAAGCCCAAAAGATTGGTTTCCTTGCAATTGCAGCTGTAGAAGGTGCCCGGATTATCTCTGAGCGACATAAGAAAGTAGTTCTTTCAGATGAAGATACAAAAGACATTGTAGATAATGTCGTTGAATCTGTATTCGACAGAATCATGACAAATAATAATCAAACAAATCAGGATGATTCTGAAGAGAATACACCTGATGCTCCTGTTGTTGATGATACCCCAGTATCTGAAGATGATGAAGAGAACGGGTAAAATACATCAGAGATTAATCTACAGGAGGAAAAAGATATGTTTGATTTTGTAGTCTTAGCAACAGGGGACGATGATGAATGCTGGTTAGAAGATGTTATATTAGGTTAAAATAAGGAGGATTTAAAAATGAGCGATATTTATGAAATTGCGAAGGATCCCATGTATCAGAATGGTGACTATTATGATATGAGTAGTGGTATTATTTACCATACTGCAGATTATAATCGCGCAATTAGATTCAGACTTCCAACCACTGGGATTATGTGTACATTTCCAGATGGAAGCAAAGGAATCGCAATAAAAAATAATTAAGTGTCGAAATAAGGAGGAGTTAAAAATGGCAGTAGTATTATTTATATTAGCATTGATCATCGGTACGGTGATCTATAAAATCAGTATAAGAAATAGTATTGGAACAACCGGTGCATATTTCAAAAGATGGCTTTGGTGTGTAGGTTTAACCTTCGCAGGATTAGCTATACTGACTGGTGTAGTGTAAGATAAAAAAATAGGAGGAACCTTTTTGGGTTCCTTCTTTTTTATATGTTTATATGAAAGAAGGGATGTATTACGAGTAACATATCTGATATTAAAGAAGCACGTTGTAACCACTATTATAATGGAAAATTTTTGTTTGATCCTAGTGATCCAAAGTCAAGGTGCTATATTTGTGGTGCCTTGTGTAAAGACATATTTAAGATAGAAAATAACAGTGTTGTCTTAAAGCCATCAATATCAAAATGGTAGAAAGGAAGGCATTAACATGGGTTATATTATGACAATTAAAGAAAAAGATGAAGTGTTAAAATACTTTGAAGAAATGGTTTGTAATAGACATCAGCCTATCGGTATATTTGGAAATGTTCCTGATCTTGATGGAGATTTCATATGGTATAATCACAGAATGTATCTTGTTAATTATATGACTGAAACTGTCATTAGACCAAAGATTAGATGGAGACTCAGGCTTTTATTGATGAGTATCAAATGCCGATACTTTACGATGAGAAAAAATATGATCTTAAAATCACTGTGGAAAAAGGTTCACTGACCATTTCAAAAAACAAAAAAGAAGGAGTACCAATGATTTATTGGTACTCCTTCATATCGGTATTTTTTTTACCGCGATATCTTCTTTTTTTACTCCATAATCTTTCGATTTCATATTATAAAACAAATTGATGTTTTTATAAAGGGGCTTGTATTTCTCAAGATATCGTCTATGAAACTTCTCTGTTGATGCTCGATTCTTGTTATCGTTATACATGACATCATTATCAGAAAAGATGTTAATAGTTACATTTCCTCCAACCAATCCCATATTGATCAGATGAAGGATGATTGAGTTGTAATTCTGTCCAGTAATAGCAATATTCATGGTGTTCTTTTTTGACATTCCAAGATGATTCTTTACCCCAAGAATGTCCATAATTCCTTCACTCATGTTGATTGTAATTTCGTCATCTGTAAATACATCCAGTTCTGTTGCCATTCCATACCAGACTTTATTCTTTGATCCATCTTCATCAATCGGAAACTTTACCCATGAATATCCATGAGTATCTGTAATATCACGAAATATGATATGACTATTTCCAAATGATAAGAATCCAACATAATCTCTTTCTAATATCATACGTTGTTGTTTATTAAATCCAATCGTTTTATGAATATCATTTGCAATCAAGAAATCATATAAAGAAGTAACAACTTTCATCTCTTTATAATCATCTATTCCAAAATCAATTCCAAGTCGATCATCGATATACTTTAATTTCTCTGGGTATCGGTAACTCTCTGGCATAACACGATCGAAATACCGATACTGGTCTTCACTATAAGATACCCCTTTATCATACTTACCTGTCTTATTTAAAAAGGTAAGTCCATTCTTAATATCTGGATCTGTACAACCCATAAGATCTAATCCTTCGGTTGTAAGAATTCCATTATAATTACACTTAAAGCAATGCACAGGAATAACACTTGAATTTTGTATAATAATTTTCATGTAGAAATGTCCTGTATTGAGTTCCTTCTGACTATCTCCACAATATGGACAACGAGTCCTATATTCTCCGCCGTAATCTTCATCTCCATGCACATGCCTTACATATTCTGGTCTACTATATAAAAAATCTATGATCCCTTGCTTTGTTTCCGGGATCGACAATAACTTACCCATCTATGATTTCCTTTCTTTGGATTAAAAGAGGACCTAGATATAAAATATCCAGATCCCCTTTTAAACATTTTTCATCACAGAAAGAGCATCTCTACTCTTTAATGACTTTGTTGCAAGTCAGATGATTTATCATCTAATAAATCAATTCCACTCATTCCATTCAATTGAATAAGGAATTTGTTGATTACCGGATTGATCCCATATACATGTATGTACATGTCATGATCATATAGAAAAATCATACTGAGGATAGATTTTGCATTCAGCATATATTCTTCATCATGACCGATGGAGAATTTTAAATCCTTATATCTTGAATCATTCATACATGTATTAAGTTCTGTCAATGACCGAATATCATCAACATGTATTTTCAGTCGTCTCATTTTTTTTGTTTTCCTTTCCCAATGACATTAAAAAAAAGAAGAGCACGCTGTCCTATGTGCTCTTCTTTTTCCGGAGGTTTTTTTACTAAGCCATTATCAAGATTTCCTTGGCAGTAAGATCGTTAGAGTTGATCAACTCTAACTAATTGTTATCATCTACAGATGTACTTTCAGCTGTCTCTTCGGAGTCTTTTTCCAAGGCTTCCTCCTCTTTCTTTCGTCTTGCTTCTTCTTCCATGGCAAGTTTCTTCTTGTAAGGAATGTAGTCATCACTCTCAGCTTCTGGTAATGTATCAGAACCATATGCGTTAAGACTTGATCTTGGTCCAATGATGAAACTGGTTCCTTTGGTCATTTCTTCGTCTACCTTCTTATCAAGTTCATTACCATTCATGATTACATTCTCCTCGAGAATCTGTGACCGAATCTTATCCTTTAATGTCATCTCATAAAACTCATAGTCTGTCATCATATAAGTTTTCCCTTTATAGATGTGGGACTTGATGGATTCATTATCAATTCCTTTCACCATCTTATTCTTATCAATGAAATTGAGTTCCAAACCAAGATGCTTGTAATATACACTGAAGATCTCAGCGGTTCTTGATTTGTAGAACTTCTTGAATGTGCGAATACCACGCTGAATGAACTGTGCCTTTGTAAGGTCGGTGGTTGCTTCTGGTGATGATCGATAAGCTGCATGGAAAATTGCAAGCTCTTCTGGTTCAAGACCAATCAAGAAGTTCATAGACTCATATTCACCAAATCGGATAGCAGTATCAGACACTGGTGACTCGTTTCTCTTGTTCTTATAAGAACGCTCAGGCAACTCTTTCATATTGATTGCACCTGTATTTCTTGCAGAGAATCCACGAGAGTCTGTCTGTTTCAATGGAATGAAATACATCTTTCCTGGAGAATACTTATGAGAAATACGATAAATATGTCCCCATTTCCGAACGAATAACGTAACCGGTTTGATCCAGTCATACTTCTTGTATAATTTACGAATCTTAAAGAAGATGGATTCATCTTCATTGATAGAGTCTTCGTAAATAACAATCCCTTTCTCCATGACTTCATTCATGTAACGGGATTTCTCTTTCTTTGTAAGACGAGAATACTTCTTATGGAAATATGCACATTCTTCTTTGTTGAATGCTTCCAAAATATCAAAGTATAAAGTTTCTCTCTCATCAAGAGTTTTCATCTTCTTCATCTGATCAACTGCTAATTCCGTAATCCAGTTGATTTCCATCTCATGTGGAACGAAACCGGTTGTACGGTTTGTAATTGCAGGCTGATTTAAGATGACATGTACACGTTTTCCATCTGCACTAAATGGCATCTCCGAAACATCTACAACCTTTGAAACAACAGATTTGTTTCCATACCGTGCAGTAAACTTTCCACCTTTTTCAAGTGGAGAAATCTCTACGATATGTGCACGGATTTCAATATTTCCAAATACAGAGTTTCCATTATTCCATTTCCGGTTTGGATTACTGTCAATAAATTTCATAGACCGATCATACAGACGGTCTACTTTTGCACTGTAATCCTTTCCGCTATTGATAATCTCTACACAGGTATCCTGGATTTCTTGCCAATACTGAGTCTGAGAATCCAAAAGGACACGAATCTGTTTATAGAAAGAATTATCCGGGAGATCATCGTTGTTACAATAAATATCGTAATCAACGATCTGACCTTTTCCACTGTAGAATACTGTGCGGTCGCCATCGCGAATCTGTGATAAGTTCCGATGCTGAAGATCGAATAACATCTGTTCATTGATCTTTGGTCGACTTGATGCAACATATCCTTCTACATATCCACCAAGATTCTGCAGTGGTTGATAAATATCATCATTCCCGAATATATTAAGTGGAATATCGTTGATATTCCAACCCCATGTAATCTTCTGTGAATGAATGGTGCTTAATTTTACAGATGCATACTTGTCAATGATTGCAGCATCTTCTGATGTGAATGGTTCAAAACTGTACATGCAATTTAAGTTTGTACCAAACCGATAATTCATATACGGATCGTAAGATGTTGATTTTGTTAAGACGGTTCCCTTAGGTACAGAATCTCCTTCTTCCAAAGAATCAATCTTTTCATTGTTATACAGATATCCATAGTTCTGTCCAAGATCTTCTGCATGTTTTCTTGTTTTTACGTCGTAACGATTCTTTCTTTTATCCCAGTAGAATAACTGGTAAACAAAAGGATGCTCCACGATATCTTTGAATTTTTCAACTTTCCGAAAAATCTCAATATCACTTTTTAACTTCGTATAACCCGATGAGTTTCGACCAACTGTATTCTCAGCACCAGTCATGGTAAGTGGAAATTCCGGATCTGGCTGATTTAACATCTGGTTCATGTGCGCGGTAAACATCTGGGTTCGAGTTGAGTTATTATATCTGAAATTAGTAAGAGAACTCATACCAGATACTGCTGGGTCTCCTGCATATTTTCTATCTGCAGCTAACAGCTTCTCTTTCAGATTATATTTTTGAACTTCAGGCATTTTTGTTACTCCTTTCTCATGACATTCCATAGTTCATCTGTAGAGATAATATATAGATGAAATCATTTTTCACTTTTTCTCCTTTCATTATTGGAATGCCTCTACATATCTTAAGTAGTTGTAAAATGATGAATAAAAAGGAAGTGGATAGAAGAATACATTGCTGTTTCTTCTATCCACGTTTTTCTTTATTCCTTGTATGTAATTTTCAGTTTTACCTTCTTCCCGGTAATTTTTGAGTCAATCTTGTATCCAACATCTTTCAGCTCGTGAATCAGCTCTTTTTTATCATCAAGAGTAATCGATTTTGTGAATATAACATCAACAGCAAGACTGTCAATATCTGTAAACACATATTCCATCTTTTTGATATACTCAGACTGATCTTTGATGATCTCATAAAAACGGATGAACTTGTTATACTTCATCCCAACAATCTCTTCTAATGTAGAGAGTTTTTTACCAGAAAGAACAGAAGCATATTCCGTGAGACTTTTCTTCATATCCTTTCACCTTTTCAAGTTATTAAGTTCGTTGTAGATAAAAGGCATCAAGGAGCCAGAATCCGATTGCGGATGGATTCTTGCTCCATTGATTTCATAGCTTCATCATTTGCTTCTTGTTCCGCTTTCAATTGCTCAACACGAGCATCCCTCAATTCGAATAATCGTTTTTTCGGTAATCCCCAAAGGATATCGTTCAACGATAACTCTCCTTTGAATAAGCCCAAAAAATCATTGATTAGAACAGAGAATTGTCGAACGAAATCTCTGTATTGGCGAGACGTTGGGCTGTCCAAAAAACCAGGTCGTCTGGAGTAACTGACATCTTTTCAGTTACATGATGACAATGTGTACATTCCACATGTTTCATGTTAAACTCGACCTGATAGTTGTTCTGGTATTTTGCGATGGCAGACATTAAGATCTCGAAATCTGCAGGTGGAATTGAAAGTAATCCATTTACTAATTCCTCTGCTGTCTCGAGTTTCCACCACTTACCATCCTTATCGTTAATAGCAATTGCAGAAACTGCATGTAATGCCGGAATCATTGCAACTTTCTTATTCATGTCGATAAGCTGTGGATCGTTCTCCTCCATTCCATCTACCTGTTCATAGATATCATTAACATATCCAATGAGCTTAGATAAGTATTCCCCACAAGATACCATATGAAGATCAACTAACCATCCAGTATTTGGTAACTTGATACGTTTGATATTTCTTACTGGGGACTGCTCTGCAAGAAGTAATCTGTCTGCAGGAGCAACACTGTTGATCTCATCAATTCTCTGCAGATACTTGATATCTGCGGTATCGAAGTCGATGATAGATCTTGGTGAGTAGCTGTAGTTGAAAGACTTGCCACAACCAGCTTTACATCTGAATGTAAGTTCATCTTTCTCAGGCTGTGTTGCAATCAGTAATCCGTATACAGCAAGACTCATGTCGATGTATGCAAACTTATCCAGGAACTCTTCAAATGTCTTGAATTCTCCGATAGATACGTTTACCATATGTGTATAAACAACGTACATTCTTCTGCGCATCTTGTCATAATCAACAAAATCGCTAGAATTGTCACCTGGATCAAGAGCAATATCTGAATACTCACCGAAGGATAATCCAGTCATTTCTGCCTTAAATCCAGATGCAGGGAATGTCATCGGTACTTTAGATACTGAGAGCTGATAGGTGTTAACAGCACTTAAGAAGGACATTCCGGGTTCTGGTTTCTTAAAGGAGATATTTTCAAGATCCTTGTTTTCTACCTCTACCAGATGAATCAGGTCAGAAGTAGCAAGTTTGTCTTTCTCTTCTTCTGTGAAGTTGATATCTCCACCGAGTCCTGTCTTATCGATCAAAATGTGTACAACACGATCTTTCTCAGCGCCTTCTACAACTTCTTTTACATTGATGTCATTGTACTCACGTTTCTCTTCGTCAGTACCACTTGCTTCACCATCGTTGTTCTCAGATGGTTCTGCTGGTGTATTTTCTTTGATACGTTTCATTTCAGCTTCTACTTCTTCAGTTCTTCGAATGAACCATGGGGAATCCGGAATAAAAGTAACTTCATTTGTATTCGGATCGATCTCGATCTTATCAAGATCATCCATCATAAGTGCATACTCACCATTGCTTGTTGGTTTTTTGATACCAACAACAGCTTTTGCCTTTAATGTGAGCATGTCGAACTCTTTCATCTTGTCTAATATTTCCTGACGACGCTCATCAGTGTCGGTTACACTACGCAATGCACCGTCGTCATCACTTCCATCATCTGCGATAATTCCACCAGCTGTGTTTTTATTCTTTGCAGCAATTGCATTATCAAGCGGAGATGAAACCTCTGCTTCTTCTGCAGGTGTATCCTCTACTGTTGGTACACTTTCTGCTGGTTCCTGATTATGCTGAGTTGTTTTGCTAATCAGATCTTTTAAATTTGGAGTTGATCCTACTGCCGATCCAGGAGCTTTCTCAGAACTTGACTGAACTCCAGTTGCTTTACTCATAATGCTTTCAACAGTAAGAGACTCGTCTCTTTGTGCTTCATGTTCCATGTTGATATTTACCTCCTATAGCTTAGATAATAGAGAATCATCAATGATTTGATAATTGTAAGTGATGTTACCATCTTCTGTTGCGGTTATTGTAACAGCAACAGTATCACGCTGGCTTCCTGTATATACAGGGATTGCAAAAATCAGCACAGGAATATTATTTCCTGGGAGTGTTGCTGTAGTTATTTTCATATCATCACTCTGAATAATCTCAGAGAAGATATTAAGCTGATATGCAAGGTTTGCGCGAAGATGATCGATATCAATATCATCAAGTCTCTCATAAAGTAAATCTTGTATATGCATTCCAAGTTGTGGAATAGATGGATAAAATCCAGGTTTACCGAGTAATACAATGATAATTGAACGTGCCACGGCTTGCCAATCTTCATATACAAGTGGCTTTCCAAAAGAATCTAATCCGAAAGCCGGTTCATAGAAAACAGCCATTTCACACCTTCCTTTCTTTTATTATATTGGTGTGCTATGTTTTTCCAATGAAATAGTCGATTTGACCTTTTAATATCTTGTGTAAATCATAATTTATTATCACTTATAACTAGAATTAGATTTTCAATACTTTTAGTTATATATTATAAAGGTGAGTAAGATAAATAATAGCAATTATCAATACTCGAAAAATAAAATTACACGGAGGAAAAAGATATGGTAACAACAGAGAACAAGGTTGAATTTACATCAGCCTTCATCAAAAATTTCGAGGTAAAGGATGAAGATATCAAGCAGACCTTATATCTCGTAGCTCTTGAATCTACACCGGAGGAAGATGAATCAGATGCGGCATTCTTTGGACGAATCATTAAATCATTTGATGATCATATCAAACGATTCAATATGCATCAGCAGGAGAAGGAAAGAGTTATATCGATCGGTGTTTGTAAAGGATTTCCTATCGATATCATCTCAGTTCCAGATGATCTCATGATATTCTTAAACAACATGCTTCGTTAGACATTACATAAAAGAACGTACATTTTTCGACTGTACGTTCTTTTTTTATACATTTCACTTCATTTCCCCTTGAAAAACAAAGGTATAAGCAATTAAATAAAAAAGAAATGAGGTGTTCGTAAATGAATAATGAACAAAATGCTTTATTCTATTTTGCTGAGCAGACATCTCCTGGAGATATTCCTATTTCAAACCTTGATCGGAAGACGGGTCCTGGAAATGAGTGGTGGTTAGAGTTTGATGCATGTTTACATGTGTTTGAATTCATGAACCGTAACACAAGACAGTACCTTGGTGATAACATCATGGAGTGCTTAGGATCAGACAAAATCCAGAGTGAGCTTAGAGCAGATGATTGGTTCGGTGAAATGGATCATCCATATCCACAGATTGATGGACAGAAATTGTCTGAGAAGAGGATTCGTACCATCGAGCTTTCTCGTAGATCTCATAAGATCCGGAATCCAAGACGTGAGGGTGATAAATTATATGGTCACATTGTAACAGCAGGAACTGATGTTGGAAAAGGATTTGCAGGAGAAATCATTCGTGGTATGATTCCACAGTTCTCATGCAGATGCTTCGGTCAGATGCGGCTTATCAATGGAAAGCCAACCATCGTTGTACGTTTGGTTGTATGTTATGACTGGGTATTATATCCTGGATTTGAATCTGCAAAGATGGTTTCAAAGCCAACAGTATCAACAGGTGCATCCTTTACAGAATCTGGATCAGATCTTGCAGAGGGTATGGATATTGCAATCCCATTCTCAGAATTAGCACATGATATTTCTGAGAAAGATGGAAGTGTATCAGCATTCCTGGAATCCTTTGATATGGATGATAGTAATATCATCGGTATTACAAACGATCACAAGCAGGCTATTTTATCTCCGGATAGAGATCATTACATCTATGCAAACATGAACCCGAAAACGGTATCACGAGTACGTGATTTCTATCGATCATTCAAGTAACGGAGGGGGAATATGCAGGATACATTATATATGGAAGCTTACTATGGTAAGCTTCCAGAATTTGAACAAATTGAAGCTTGCTTTGCTTCGATCATCAAGAAAGCAAGAACTGAGAAATATAAATCAAACCCAAATACTTACCCGGAAACGAAGAAGATTCAGAAGTTATTCGCAAAGGTATTTGGATTAAAGAAGATGATCTTTTATTGGGTTCCAAGTGATATCAACAATGCATACACTGTTACCTTATACTCAATGATGTTATTCGGAGAATCTGAAGATTTCATTGAAAAAAGAACAGATCGTGGATTTTATGATACATCTGGAAAATCTGTGTTTACCGTATATGCATATACAGGAATTTTGAGTAAGCAGACAAATCTTACTGCAGGAGAATTGACCGCAATCTTATTACATGAATTCGGTCATAACTTCGATTACTCAAGATATCATATGATCTCATTTGTATTAGATCTTCTGACAAACCCGATGCTTGCAATCTACACACAGACACATAAAAATATTGAGGATCACAACGAAGTTAAAGAGGAATATTATAAGCAGACAAAGAAACAGTGGGATCCATTATATAAATCCGAGTCTAAGAGAAAAAAAGAAGCAGAAAAATACAAGAAGAATTTAAAGAAAGCATTAAACAAAGGAATGTTTACACAGACTGTAAAATTCTTATTACAGACTTCTTTATTCCCTATTTATCTCGTTATGGCTTTACCAATCCAGTTAACTTCCTTGGATGGTAAAAAAGGAGAGTTATTTGCAGATAGCTTTGCCACTTCTTACGGATATGGTCCAGATCTTATTTCTGGATTGGAGAAGCTATCTGATCTTTCTTATGTAAAAATTGACAAGCATTCCAAAGGTCTTGATGTTATGAGAGACTTAAATGCTGCAATGGATGAGATGTTCATTGGTATGTATGAAATACATGGAACAAATCAGGAAAGATGTAGAGAAACAATCAAGAAATTGGAAGCAGATATTAAGGCTGGTGATTATCCACCAGAATTAAAAGAAGACTTATACAATGAGCTTACAAAAGTTCGTGAACGCTATAACTATATGCTCTCATTGGAAGGATCTAATAACAATAAGATTCTTTCATTCTGGAGAAAACTTTGTAATACCATTTTTGGTGGTGCACCAAATATTGCAAAGATATTCAAACCAAATAGAGTATAAGGAGGTGAGAGAGTTGTTCAATGATTTTGATTCAAATGCAAGAAGAATTGATGCATTACGATCTCAATTAAAAGAAGATGATAATCCGGCAATTCGATCCAGACTTGCAGAATTATCCATGGAACAGGCAAACAAATGCAGTCAGGTCATTACAGAAGCTGCAGAGCTTCGTGACAATGGAAATATCACAGATACAGCATATCTTGAAATCTGCGATAAATTTACAGAGTTACGGGAAACGACATTACGTGATGGTGTTGATTGGTACACAGAATCTGTATCTGCAAAGATTTATAAAACTGCATTAAATGAAATCACTGCATTATCAGTACTTGGTACAAAGATTATTGCAGGATACATGTTAACAAAGACCGGAAAGAAATATATCCGGGAAAGATTATCAAAGTATACCATTTTAAATCCAGATGCTATTGATGCTCGAAGATTCATTATGAATACTTATACGATTGAAGAAGTTGGTGAGAAATTCAAGATCCATTTCAAATATGGAAGTGAATGGGAGAATAGTGGACTTCAGACATACTGTAAAGTTTATCAGTATCTTGGAAAACCAGTAATGGCAGTTGCCTACAACCGGGAAAAGATGGATCATAAGATCAATAAAAAGATGAATGTAGAAACTGTGATTCTTGATCCAAAGATGAGAAAGCACGATGATTATTATTCTGCATATATGTGTGCGGAGTTACAGATCATGCATCCATCCATTAAGCGTGTGCTTGAAAAGTTAAAATCACAATGGAAAGAAGCATCAAAGCATCTTGACAAAGAAATTACAGAATCTGTAGATGATGCTATCGAAAATGGCGTTATGGATGTAATGTACGAACATGTTGCAGATGCTTACAAAAATAAGTTCCTGGATCAGGATACTGCAAAAACATATCTCTTACATTTAAGAGAAATCGTAAAAAGATAAAAAAAGAAGGAATACGAGTCAATTCGTATTCCTTCTCTCTTTTTAATTCTCATCACCAGCATCATCGACCTTTGATGGATCATATGTGTTGACATTTGTAATCTTGTACTTTAATAATACTGTCTGTAAGGTTGCTGGTGCAATTGGTGTTTTCCATTCGTTCAGATTTATATCTGCAGGATCAACACCGAATCTCTCACAAACTTTCACTGCAGTATTGTAATCAAGACCTTTTAATTCGATCTTGTAATCGAATCGACCATCTCTGATAAGAGCTGGATCAAGACGATTAAAGTAGTTTGTCGTTGCAATCACGATGAGATTGGAACTACTTAATACACCATCCAGAACCTGGAATAACAGTGAGGTTCGCTTATTCATATCATCATTGCTGTTTCTGAAATCATCATCGTCATCGTCTTCATCTTTCGATGCCTTTGGTTTTGATGCTGCTGATGGAGCCTGAGCAACCTGTTTTCTTCGGTCGGTAAACATAAAGTCGATATCTTCAATCAACATAATGAATTTTTCTGATGATCTCGATTGTACCAATTCAATTGCCATTGGTAAATCATCTGATGTTGTAAGGATCAAAGATCTACCAAGCATTAAGGCAAGATATCTAGCAATGGTCGATTTTCCACTTCCATGAGGTCCATGTAACAGTACACCAATTGTCTTATTGATACCAAGATCTTCTGCAATGATATTTGATTTTTCAATCATCTTGATAATTCCATCCAAGTCACCCTCGACATGATCCATGATAATGGTATTTGGAACTGTTGTTGACTGCATCTTCCAACGTCCACCATTTGACATGGAATATACTTTGATTTTACGGGTTGTCTCTGAGCATGAATCGATATCAATCCACTGGTGAACTGCCTCTTTCTCTTTCATATAATCATTGTATACTTCAACTCCTCTTGGTCCTACAAAGAAAACAGAGCATGACAATGTAAGGGTATAATTTACATGTCCCATCATAAATTCAATGTATAAGAATGCACCTTTGTGTGAAATGATCTTCCGGAGTGGCTGATTCGGATCCTTCTTACTTGTGATGGTTCCATCAATTCCCCATACGATATTTTCATGAAATCCTGTCTGTGGATCTGTTTTGTAAGAGTTTTTAATCTCTTCGATTTTCTTATCATCTGTAATTCCAAGAATCTCATTACAAATCTTTTTATATCCAAGCATATTACAAAGTGTGTAGAAGATATAGGTTACTGTCTCAATAGACTTTGATTCATCCTTTGGAACAAGTTTTGATTTCACCGGGTTAATTAATAATCCCCGAATTGTGTCTAATGTATAATCAGATAAGCACAGGCTTTTGATCACCTGTGTAGTCAATACCTCTGAGTTTGTATAGCCATTGATTGCTCTGATAATTCCGTTTTTGATGTTTCCCATTTTTTATTTCCTCCAAAATATAATAAGGGATGGTATATCAAAATATATCATCCCTTTATGTTATACCATTTTTAAGAACTGAATAACTTCATGACAGATCTGGTCCTCTGGTGCATCAATTTCTACACCTGTTAATTCTGGACGTTCCCATGTATTGTAGGTAAATTTCGTATAGATGAATGTACTGATGATACCCTTGATGTATCCCGGGTGTAACTCTTCCAGTTCTTTGTACTTATAATGTACAAGATAATCATAATCTGCATCATCTTCAATCTTCGCAAGAAGCTTTGAATTTCTTACCATTCTCGTATTTACCTTACCAGAAACATTTCCGGTTAAGATATATGGTAATACAACATCTTTAAATTTCCGTGACGGATCACACATACTTTCCAGAATCAGACGCTTCTTAAGAATCAGCTTAAGAATTGTTGTCTCATGTCTTGGAACGATGTACTGATCACGGTATGACATGAACTCTTTTGAGTAAATAGAACGGAACATCTGTGTCTGAATATCGCTTGCCTTGGAATGCTCAATATAGTATTTGATTTCATCCTCACTGATTTTAATTCCTCTGGATTCCAATCTTCTGATTGTATCCTTCATATTTACTGCCGCAAGTACAAGAATACCATTGTCTCTCTTTGAGAGATTCATTTCCATCTTATCAGATGCCGATAAACCGTCTGAATCTCTGGTATTTGTCATTTCGGTTAACGTCTTTGAGTAGATTTCCTTGACAAAGAAGAGCAACTGATACTTCATAATGGTTTTATTTAAACCAATAGGATTCTCTTTGTACTTCTTTTTCTTTGGATCCCATACCTCATTGAAATGGTATTTTACAATGTTTTCACCGATGAGCTGTTTCTTTACGAACTTCTCAATCAATAATCCTGGATCATCACCGAAGATTTCTCTCTGGCGGAAGATCTTTTCATTGTGAAAGTTTGAGTCAATAACTTTACGTTTTACATACACGTAAAGCTTATTGAACATATTCACATCTCCCTGGAAAATATCCATTGCTGGCTTATTGAAGTCATACATGATATTGACATTATTCTTGTCAGTAAGTTCATCCGGTTTGATGTGATTCTTTGTAAAGTAATGGTAGGCAATCGGAACGATGATCTTATCTGCCATTGAGATTCGGAGAAGAATCTCAATATGGATATTCTTAAACTCCAAAGACTCCAGATATTTATTATCTGATGGATGTTTGTATTCATCTGATGTTGGTCGTTCAATATCATCCAAATAATTGTCATGTACCATTCTTGTGATCTTATCACAAATAGATGGAGTAAAAACGATCTGGTAGATAGCATCAATCAATGCATGAACGTTATCTTTTGTGAAACGATTCTCTACATCAATCATATACTTCAATTTGAAGTATGCAGTTACCAGTTCATTCTCTGGATCGTATTTGTTGATAAAGTAGTTGATGTATCTTGAATATGTCTTAAGATGCTCTTCATAAGACGACTTCTTGATACAAAAGTTATTGTACTTCTTTGCTTCCGGATCGTGAAATACCTTATCGAAATTAACGATAAAGATATTACCATCACTTTCCGTTATCACCTCCTCTTTATTTTTTGGTTTCCAAGTGTTGATTTCGGCACTTCGTTTGGCGCGGATTTCAAGTTCTTCTTTCCGTTTTTGTGCCTCTTCAGGGGTTTCTTTTCTCCTTGCCATAGTTACACTTTACCTCCGGTCATGTAGATAATATATAACTCAAAACATTAATGAGGTTTTGAATGTTTTATCGTGGTCCTTGATCTTTTAATTGTAGAACTCTTCTTCGGTTTTATAGTAATCGAAGATTTCACACTATTTAAGGTATTGCGTTTTGCAGATACCTTTGTAGTTTTTTGAATACTGTTCTTGTTAGTACCACGTTTTCTTCGTTCTTCTTTGACACGTTTTTTATTCTCTGCAAGTTCTTTGTCAATCTTTCGATCCATGGATCGAATATCATTGATCATTTTAACGTCTGAGAAGTCTTTGATTTCACTAAAGAATACTTCGGGCTTTTTCTGACGTGCACCATTGAGATACTTATTAAAGTATCCACCATGTACCTGCAAATATCTACAAGCTATATAAATCGAGCTGTCATAGCTCAACTTATAATCTTTATTTACCTTATCTGGTAATTTATCTTTATACTTTTCTTCCATCTTATCAAAAAGCATATCGATCAAAAATCCATTCTGACGATATAAAACTGCATACTGATAAATGAATGATGGACTATTTGAGAAAAACTTTACAAAGTAATTCTTAAAGGTAATTTCTTTTTTGATCTCGTCATTATCTGTAAAGAATAATAAAACGACATCATAGCTTTCTGTTTGATTTGTTGTAGAACCAATTGTGAGGTGGAGGAGATAATCATCCTCCACCTTTGTCAGTGCAACAACCTTGATTCTACGATCTCTGTCAAGTTTTGAAAACTTGGATTCGTAATCATTCGATTTCTCATTTACTTCTCCAAATGGACGTGTAATGAAATCACCAAGTGTTTGAAATGTCATCTCTTCCACCTCACAGGTTAATTAATACTGGTACTTCTTATGATTCCAGCTTGCCATTACAACCTGGTTACCAATTTCCATAATGGAAAGAAGTTCTGTTGTAGCAGAAAGAATCTCTGCATCAGTCTTCATGCTATTAATGACGTCATTTGTAAAATCCATAGTTGCCAGATCAAATACACGTCCATCAATGATGGAAATGTATACCATGAGTTCTGCAACGCTGATACTATTCTTCATCTTGGAATCTGCGAATAAGATGTTATCACTATTGATATACTTCACAATCAGTTCTGTCAGATAATCCTCAGGGATATTGATTTCATAATCCTTGAGTTCACTAGCAATGCTTCTAGCTGATGCTTTGACATCAGGACCTTTACTGAATCTATCAGCTGGAATGTTGTCATATCCTGTACCGTCATCAGATGCCGGGAATGCATTATTCATAACTTCGATATAGACGTTCATAAACCCTTTACCGATAGCGGATAAAATGAAATAACGTACATCATCGGTCTCATCTACCAGCATGTCATGTACAATCTGGATGAGGGTAAGATTACATCCTTTAATGTATCCATACTGATATGCAGACTCAGCAGCACGAATTGCATCATCTGCAGAATCTTTGAACATGTTACGTGAAAGATCTGATTCACCACCAACATAAAGAGTTGCCATCTTCATACGAAGAGAGCAATAACGTTTCTGTGCATCATATACATCTCTTGTATAAGTACCAAGTTCCTTGAATTTTTCGATTGCTGCATCAAGAGATGTCTTTGCATCAGCGACTGCCAGATCATACATATTCTTGTCATAATGTGAATTGTTAAAGATGGACTTCTTCTTGAATCCAAGGGAGCATGAGTCTGTAAATCCAAGTGTGTAAATACATCCATTCTTCCGGTCTTCATTTACGAAGTTGTTGTTACATCTAACCAAGGTTGTATCAGCATTATTCTGTAAAATACCGATGCCGTCGATACCACGATCAAAGCAATTGATATAGGAGATAAGTTCTCCGTCAGTATCATTGTACTTCTCGATCAGATCCATCTCCATGGTACGATCAACAACTGTTGTACCAAGAATCATTGCCAGATCAGAGATGCTTTCCAATGCAGCCTTTGTGCTGTTGAAGTAATTCACCAGGATAAGGTTTGCAGTTCCAGTAGCCTGATACTCTGCAAGGATATCCCTCTTAATGGTTCCGTTTAATGCAACTTCATCGAACCATGGTGCTAAGCAAACCAACTTACGTCCACACTTACGTGAAATATCGTTCAATGGTTTGATAATCTTAGCATAATCATTTCCGGTTACTTTTACACCGAAAATAATAACATCTGCATCTTTGTAATCACCAGTCATATTCTCAGTGTTTACATACAACTTATCTGCAAGCTGTGCATTTAACTGGAAGCCATCACTGATGTCACAGTATGTATCGAGACCTTCAGATTTCTCACATACGATGGAGGGGAATCCGATTTCACGATATGCTTTTGTAATACCATCTACCAGACGCTGATCACCATTGGTTGAAATAGATACAATCTTCTCGATGATATCGATCAAGTTCTCTGATGTAATTGGTGTTGTTTCAGCTTCCAATTTTTCGATGATTTCGTCTTTGATAGAATCATAGATCTCCATGAAATCCTTTGGACGGATACGTTTTCCATTTACCACAACACAGTTTCCGGAATGTGGATCCGGGAATAACTCCTGGAAGATTTTGTTGGTTGCAACAATTGCAGATGTTGTACCATCACCAACTGCGTAATTTAACTTACCACAGATGTCTTTGATAAATCCTCCAATAACTTTATCCAGTTCGCAGCTTTCTCCGATATCGAACTCAAGATTCCGGCAAACGGTAAAGCCGTCTTTTGTTACGTCTTTATATGGATAATTTGCAATAATTGTAGGTGATCCATAAGCACCTAATGTCTTCTTTAAAATATCATTGTAAGTTCCAAAAATGGTTTTTACACGGGTTAAAAACTCATTCTTTTCCACCACGTTTAACGCTGGTGCCTCCGTACAAGTAAGTGATCTGTAATGACCTCTTCCTACTCCAAGGCTTACATCACTAAATCCTTCTTTAGCCATTTTTTATATCCTCCTTTATTTCGTTCTTTAATTGGCTGTTTGACCTTAAATCGGTTTTCAATTCTAGTCTTCCGTCGCAAAAAACTGATCCAGTTTAAAGACGGTTTCTTTATGCAATGCATCAAAATCAATGATGAACTTTCCATCTTCTGCATTGTATCCATATTCCTGGGGGATGATAACCGAAGAATATGCTAATTTTCCAAGAGAATCAAGCACATTGATATTCGTAATATCAGAAAATACATAGGTAGAATCTTCTGGTACACGTTTTAATGCTTCATCAATTGGTCCAGTTAGTATTTCACCATACTTCATGATCGGTTCAAAGGTTGTATTGATGTCTTTGATTACTGATGGGTTATTGGTTGGATACCAGATAAAGAATTTTTTTACGAGAAGATTGTCACTGTCAAATAACTTTAAAAGGACATTTCCCATATTGATCAGTGGAGCTGTTGATAATAATTCTGGAACCTCTGCAATCTGTTCATCTAAGATACGATCCAGCTCTGTTGATTTAATATCTCCTCGTTTGCCTTCTTTGATCAGATCCATGAGCGGATTCTGATGTTTTCTTGCAACATACCAATCTCCAACTTCGCTTACACTAAGCTTGTTGATTTGTGAGATATCATATAACATATGATCTTCATGTTTCCGCATTGCCATAATTAATGGGTAATAGGTGACTTTGATTAAGTCCACATATTCAATGAATATTGATGCAGAATTTAAGAATACTTCCTGGAACGAAACAACCCGTTCTTTTTCATTACTCATTTCTTTTTCTTCCTTTCATTTATGGGGTAAAAAGTCTGAGACAGATTTTCATTCTCTGTCTCAGACCAATCCTTAATTGAATGGGAACTCGTATTCGGTTCCTGATCCACCGAATCCTGATGTTGCAGGATTTTCAGGGAGCTGTGCTGACTGATGGTTTCCACCATTTCCTCTACGACCTGGGAATAATGCTTCCAGATATCTATGAGCATGCTCCTGCAGTCCGAATGTCTGAACATGATTTCTTAAAATATCCATGAAAACATCGAATTCTCCACAAAGGGAATATTCAATAGACTCACCACCGGCTGTTGGGTTATAATCCAATAAAATCGGTGTTCTGTTAAATGTGTATCTTGTTACATTTTCTTCTGTTGTTCCCATTTCACTTACGTTCTTTGCAATTGATACTGAAATTGCAAGATCTTTTGATTCTTCCGGGTTCAGTTTACATACTTCAATGCTAAATACACCAGGAAGTGTTCCTGTATTACGGTTTCCACCAACCTGAACACCGATTGATTTAACGGTGCCATCTGGGAGTTCTTCGTCACCGTCTACATATTTCTTTAAGTATTTATCATATCCTTTCACTAAAACAGCAATCTTTGTAGCTGATAATGCAGTGTTGATACGATGATCACGGTCATATCTGGTAATTCCATTTGCATCCTGACCGAGGGATGGTGTCCAGCTAAGGGAAACTTTATCGTTCCATAAAGCTGTTGTAAACATTACATTGTCACCGAAAAATGACTGTAATGATGTGTTAATATTAGGTCTCTGATTCGACGGTGTCTGACCGCCCATCTGGTTGTTAAACATGTTTTTGTCCTCCTTTTAAACCATGTACTTTATTATCTTCTACCCGGAGCTTTTGATAAATCATTGTAATCCGGGTTAGGTACAGCAATTTTTATGAATTGCTTCATGTAATTAAGAAGCGTTATCTGATTTTGAATCACTACAATTTGGGATGCACATACACTTGCTAAATTGGCTGCAGTTGTACAGCTAACATCTCCTGTACATATACTGCTCTGTGCTGAACTACATGCACCCTGTAATGAACTCAGACTTCCTTTTAATGCTTCTATCTGTGAATCAATCTTTTTCACGTCCCAATAATCAATCATTCTAGTTTTCACCTCATAAAAGATTCTCAGATATATCATAGTACCTGGGAAAATAGCATTTTAATCCTCAGCTGATACATCTTCCTCTGATGCATTCTCATCATGACACTTCTGCAAGATCATGGTGATAATTTTACACTCGATCTCTGTTTTTGTCACATCATCCATAAGTGTCGGATATAATTCAACAAAGTTACCATTGATATTAAAATCATCATATTTTTCATTGACGAAATCATTCTCAAGGTTTGCATCGTCACCTCTTGATAATTCCATGAAATCATCAACGGTGATTGTATCATCATGTAAGATGAGATTAATGGTATCTTTAATAGATGCCATAATTGTGATGTAACTGTCATCATGAACAGTATTCTTGAACGTGTTTGTTGCAACATCTTTTTTCTTTGGTAATGCATCTGCAAGTGCATCTTTGTGCTTGTTGATGTAATTGTAGATGAACCGGGTATAATTATCTTTTAAATTGATAATAAAGAACCGGTATGTATAATGAATCAGCTGAAGCTGCTCATTCTCTGACATATCTTCAAGATATGGGAATCCGAGAGATAATTTATTTTTAAAGATATCTCTCATGAAGGAAATGAACTGATCATAGAGTTCTGTTATTTCTTCTTCATTTTCTTCATCCATATTATTCTTTGTAACCACCCATCTTGTTTCAAAGGTCTGTACAAAGTCATTTTTACCATATTCAGTTGGGTTCTCAAATTGCTCTCTAATGGAGTCCTTGATCATAGATAACGGGAGTTCTGAAAGGATCAGTTCTTCATCATCTTCCTGGGATTCGTAATCGTATCCTTTATAACCTTCCAAATTCATAGTTACTTTTTAAGCTCCTTCCCTATTATAGCTTTCCGACGGTACCATTTACAACAGGAACCACCAAATCATCTACTGGTCTAGGTGGTGTTTCCCGAACGGGCGGTCTCATCGGCATATTTTCATTTAATCCTGGTCTTGTAACATCAGCTGGATCATGGGGTCGCATCTCTGGTATATGCCCTGGAATTGGTTCTCCTGGTCCATGATGATGTTTCTCAGCATATGGTGGAATATACCTTGGTCCAACTTGACCTGGCAAATCTATGTCTGATGATCCTCTATGAATTTCATGATGATCAGGCATAAACTCTTCATTTTGTCTATTGGCTTGATGTAATTCTCGATGGTACTTACCACATTCAGCTATTGCTGATGGTGATGGCTTTGGTAATTCATAATCATCCGGGTTTGCAACTCTGCTGTGAATTGTTGGTTTCTTTTCTTCTTTTACATCTGGTCTATATTTACAAGTAAGATTTTTGCAATTTACCAGATCTGATGCTGCAAGTCCACAATGAACACATGGATCTGTCGTCATTGGTTCTGTTTCACAAGTTATCTGTTTTGCGAAATTAACGGTCCATGCAAAGGTGTCTAAATGTCCACAATTACAGCAATGTATGGTACATCCTACATGAGCATCATCTTTTTTACGGATATGCTCAATCACTTTTTTATGTTTAGAACCACAAAACTGACATTTCCATCGATTGATGCGGTCCTGATTCATATCAGCTGCCATAAATATAATATCTGCTACTATATAAGTACTTAAATATACTTATATTCTTCACTTCGTAAGTGTCTTTAAACCTGCGTAGCCTCAGGCGAATACCACACTATATTTCTTTGTGTGTAATAGATTGATCGATGCATTTACATCACGATCTATAACAAGTCCACAATTTGGACATTTAAATATCCTGTCTGATAATTTTAGATATTTTACCTTATGACCACAATCTGAACACTCCTTGCTGCTTGCAAAATATTTATCAGCAATTCTTAATTCTGTATGATATTTCTTACATGACTCTTCTAATTTCATACGAAAATAATAGAATCCACTGAATAAAATGTATCTATGCAGTGTATGTGTTCCATCTTGTAACATATTCGATATAGACAGATCCTCAATCGTAATGCATTTTGGCTTGGCTTTCACTACAATGCGATCCACGAGTTTACAAATAAAATCTTTTCTAATATTTGTAATTTTTTCATCGATCTTATTAATCTTTATACGCAGTCTTCTAACACTTGAAGTGTTGTAGCTTTCTCCTTTCATAATATTTTTTGTTTTATCACATGGACTTTCATCTTTGTGTTTATCCATGTAACTATTCAGTTTTCGATAATAATTAACTTCAACCTTATATGATATCAATTGTTGAAGTTTAATTTTCTTTGCTTCAAGTTCTTTTACACGATCCCAATCTTTGAAATGGTTTACAGTAATCGTATCTCCATTACTTGAAGAAATTATTGCATAATTCTTGACACCAACATCAATACCAAATCTATAATTAGAATGATTCATATGAATATCTACATTATAATCATAGATAAACATCAGATAATACTTATTATTATCTTTAATCACTCTTCCAGATGTTATGGATTTTTTATCTGGTAAATAATTTCGTTCTGTAATTCGAACTTTACCAAGAATTGGTATTTTTATAATATTTCTGATATCTGTGTCAAAATTGATATTATCTTTAATAAAGAAAAAGGATTCTTTCTTAATCCTTTTTCTTGATTTAAAACATGGGAATCCTCCCTTCTTTTTAAAGAAATTTTTAAAACTCTTTTCAGTATTCATGATAGCATCTTTAATTGCTTTTGAACTATACTTACACATCCACATGTATTCTGGATTATTTTTCTTCAACTTATTGATGATACGTGAAAAATCATAACCTGATGTGAATGGATACCCGTCTTTATACATGCTTTCATTATATGCAATATACATATTCGATACATATCTACAACATCCAAGAGTTCCATTAATAAGGTCTATCTGAGATTTATTTGGATAAAATCTTATTTTACATACTTTTTTCATTTTTGGAACTCCTTTTCTATTTTAGTCTTATACTTTCGAAGTCCATATATCCTACATGAAAAAACATGTATGATAGATATTAAGTCATTAACAAGTTCTTCTTCTGGACTTGTGATAACAGTTTTTACGGATATAACATCAACATTACAAAGCCTTTTTAATAGATCACAGATCCATTCATATCCAAATCTTACAAATCTATCTTCATAAGCAATGTAAATTTTTGATATTTTTCCTTCAAAGCAATCGTCAATCAATTTATTCCAATTCTTTCTTTTGTAATTTAACCCGCTTCCATAATCTGAATAAATATTAGAAATTAGTATACCTTCTTTTTCACAAAAGATTTTCATGAATTTAAGTTGATTTTGTAGATCATCTTTTTGATTTTTTGTGGAAACTCTCGCGTATATTACATTTACCTTATCAGATTTTTTAGATTCGCCGATATACTCTAAATATTGAGTATGTGTATAGTACCTCCTTTTTGATGGGCTACGATAAGCTGTTAATATACCTTCACGATCCCAGCGTTGTAGAGTTTTCACAGACTTGCCTATCATTTCAGCAAAGTCAGTTACATTATATATTTTTTCCATTAAACACTTGTTAGTACTATTAAGTATTATTTAACATATAATCATTAACTATTTCGCATCTCCTTTCATATAAAAATTATATAATTATATCGTAGTTCATTTGTCCCCATCCACCAGATGCAGTGGCAGATTTTATGACTGAATTAAACACTTCTTCATCAATACCATCATCACCGGTTATATCTCCCATAGAAAATTCGATACTAGCTACATATTTTTTACCGGATTTGATAGACATAAAGCCAAATTCTCTTGGATATTTTGTCAAAATTTCATTGATGAATTCTTTAACAGTGTATTTGTTGTAAAAATCAACATGATATCCTGATGTACAATCGGATCCTACACCTGTCACATCTCTTAATTCAAACATATTATTTCTTCCTTTCATATGCTTTCTATACTTTAATATGACTGTAAAAATCACGATAAAAATAAAAAAAGGACGTAATAAAAATATTACGTCCTTTTCATCATGTTTTGCTTGCTCGTTATTTTGTCTTCTGACAATATGAAGCAGACACAAATCCTGTGTACTTACCATATTCTACATAGTACCATGTAGTACCAGCCTTATCTGTGGAGTAGTATCCATGACAGGTAACTTTTCCACCTTTAGGGATAACGGTAATGATAGCATCCTTTGTACTAGCTCCTGAACGAAGTCTAAGTGAAGTAGATACTTTATAGTGTCCAGAAAATGCCTTATTCTTCTTATCTGCAGAATCTGTCTTACTCTTAGAGTAAGTTGTACCGCTTGTTTTTGTAGTTCTTGCCTTTGTGGTAGTTTTGGAAGTTGATGCAGATACACCGGACCATGTCCTCCGGAATGCTTCAAAGGTTCCATACTTCTTCTTTAACTGGCTTGGAGTAGATCCCCATGTGGAGAGCTGAAGATGCGGCAAGTCTTTGATAGACTTCCAATCACCGCCCCATTCCAGTCCGAGCTTCTTTCCAATTGCTCCAACTTTGTTGAAGGCTTTTGTTGCATTATTGTATACATCATCAGAGGTCTTTCCATCACCATTGATGTCCATCTTCAGGTAGAAGTCGAAAGCAACACCCCACTGATGCATAGAGGAATAGCTCTTACCTCTTGCATTGGTAACGATACTTCCAGGAGCAGTTCTTCCTTTTGCATATAAAGCATCCTGCTCAGCAACGGTTCGTAAGCACTCACCGATTCCAATTGTAATTCCTACAGCTTTACATTCTTTGATCAACTGCTTGATCTTTGCCTGTAAAGTAGGATGAAGTTTTGTGACATCTCTTCCCATGTCTAATTCCTCCTTTATTCATCTACTTTAATTGTGTTGTGGATAATCTCTTTAATAATATAAAGAACGATCGGGGTACAAAAGAATACCTCTAAGTTCGCATCATCGAGATTCATGATCTCATCTGCTATATCAAGAGAAATATCGTTAATCGTAAGGTCCTCACCACGAGCATATCTTTGAATCAGATCTGCTGTAACTGTCTTGGTTGGACCATTGATACGAATGGATTCTGCAAATTCATTCGTTAATACATGGTACGTATTTTTCCCAGAAGGATCAAATAACTTCGGAATATCCATAATCAGTACAGAATCATCCATCCATCTGTGGAATGCAGTCTGTGAATTGGATGTTCCATTAAATACCGTATAATCAAAGGTGCTAAGTTTATCCATTTTACGGGTTTCAATAAACCTGTAAATGGTCTTCTGATATTTGATTCTCCTCCTTGGATCTTCAAATTGCTCCATCATAAATAATGAGTCAATCTCATTCTTTCGTTTAAAGATCTGATGGTCCATGATAAAATCAAGCTGGAATGGATCAAACAACTTTCTTCCATTCCCAAAATCCGCTAAGAAGCAATTGTATCGTTCATTGTAATAGAATATCATATACGTTTTTGCAATCTCATCATACATTGCATCAATCTCTTTGATCTTCTTATCAATATCAGATTGAATAATGGATTTCTCACCCGTACCAATATTATCATAGATACATGTATAAGTATCTTTTGTCTGCTTTTTCAACTGATCCTTGAGTTCTGGATCATTGTATTCCAACATGTATGAGATCTTATAACATCCACTGGATACAGTTGTATCATATTCAACAGATGTTACCCGGAAAAGAAAATGCTCCGGTAAATGTGGAATGATAAAGTAATCATTCTGTAATGGTTTTATCGTATTTGCCATGACGATGGCATCACTTTCAAATTGTGTATCAAGACCCTGATCTTCAACAGCCGTTTGGAGAACCATCTGATCCATTCCATATAACGGAAGATCATTGATCTGTTCAAACTTTATCGGTGATTCTGTTCCAATTATCTCTGTTACATCACCATATCCAGGGTCTGTTGTTGATGATGATCCCTTTATATGAAAATACGTTACAGGGACAAATGACTTATCCTGAAATCTACGTGTTGGAGATTTCAATCGGTCTTCATACTGCAGTATGTTCTTTTTGACCATACCGACTTCATCGATCATTGTAGCCAATTTTCATCACGCCCTTTCTATATAATATCGTTAATATTTTGTTTTTAGGGGGTACGTTCCCCACAAGGCTGGAGGACCTTGTGGGGATTTGGATAAGGAAAATTAATGTAATGGAATATGTAATTCATGAAAACGAATTATGTTGCATAGATCGTTTGGGAGTGGTAATTTGCAATACCTACGATCTATAATATTGTTATCCAATAAAAAAATAGTGGTGCATAGACCAACTGGAGTAGATCTATGCACCCTTACGGAATTGTCTTTGAGAGATCCTTGCACTGATCCCTCTAAAATATAGTAATTCCTAATGTAAATTTGTATTTTTTTGGGGTTACGAACGCCGGCAAAGGACTTTTATTGTCCTCTACCGACGCTCATAACATCATGGTTAGGAGGTGTGTTATTTCTGACCGGATGTCGATTAAACCGACTATGCATAAGTGCATTGTTGTGCCGTTGCAAGGCGATGATTTACGGGTTAGTTAATTGGTCAGAAATATAAACACCGAAGAAGAATAAATCTTCTTACATCTTTGTAACCCTTGTATTATTTTTTAATTTATGCGTGATCTGCAGTCTCAGCTTCAGAAGCAGTGTGTTCACCAGTGGTATCACCAGTAGGTGGAGTTGTGCTCTGACTTTCAGACTTGGATTCACTTATGCTCTGACTTTCAGATGGTGCTGTTTCACTTGTTGAAGTTTCGCTGTTGCTCTGACTCTGAGATTCTGATGTTGATGGTGCAGGTTCTGCAGTATCAGATGCAGACTGTGAATTATTCTTGTCATCTGTTGTGCTTCCCTGTGAATCATCTTTGGATGTATCAGATTCCGAATGATCTGTTGACTCGGATGGAGTAGATTCGCTCGTTGATGTATCTGAATTACTCTCAGATTTATCATTGGAATCACTCTTACTTTCGCTTTCGCTTTCACTAGGTGTTGGTGTAGGTGTTTCTGAGGAATCAGAACCAGGTGCATCTGGTTTGGAATTTCCACCATGCTCAGAATCTACATCACTCTTATCATCATTGTGATCAGGATCAAGAGTTCCGGTACTTCCATCATCTCCGGATGGTTTATCTGCCTCTGCATTCTTATCCAGAACTGATGTGATATCTGTACGATCTGCAACTACAAAGTAATCATTCATATCAATTGCAATGTGAAGATCAAATTCAGTCGGTGCAGTATCTAAATAGATAGGATCAATCTGGAATCCTGCAGTTGCAGTATCATAAAGAACCACAAAATCTTTAGATAATGGATATGGATCATTGTAGTAAGCAATTGATGGGTGATCATCACGTTCATGAATATCTGTATACTTATGCTGTACTAAGCTGATACGATCGATAACAAGAACATAGTTGCTTTCCCTATGTCTGCTAATTCCAATTGGTGCAGACTGCACGTAGTTTCTCTTAAAAGTAACTACTCCAGTGGATACTGCCCAACGAGATACATACTCATTGTCATCAGTTAATCCCAGCGGGAATAATACTGGTTTTAACCCAGTATTCTGTACAATTGCTCCCTCATCGACAACTGCTTTTGGAGAATCAATCGTTCCTGAGATAAGACGATAATTAACGATCATCTTGGAATAATCGCTATTCAAACCTGTAATCTCAGTTGTCTTGTCAGTCTCTAATTTTGCAATTGCATTTTTCACAACTTCCTGATTGGATAATGCATTTTCGGTAAGATTACTCAGATTTACTGAGATATCATATCTGCCAGAACCAAAACATCTAGAGCTTACAGATCCAGTATTTCTTGGTGCATATACAATTCCACGAAGGTTATGCTCATCTGCAATCATTTCGTAGATGGTATCATTGATGATACCATAATATCCTCTACTCATACCTTTTTTCTTCCTTTCTGTTTTTTTATTCATTATCTTCTACCGGCTCAAAACGGTACTGTTGTGTGTACTGCGGATACTTGTCCAGAGGATACTTCTTACGGTCTACTTCTGAAATAAACTCTGTGTATCTTCGAACAAAGATATCACCGTACTTGATACGTTTTTCCGGGTTATTATAAAGTGCCTGATAAACAACCTGTCTTTCGTAATTGTCTGTATCATGTGCATTCATTGTGATAATCTTGTATGTATAAAGATTATTCTGCTTCTCTGCTGGTGTTAAACCACCGTATTTGAAATGACGTACGACGGTTCCTGCTGTTAATACTCTACTCATAAAAAATCCTCCTTGTTTTGTGGTGTTATCCATGTTGTGTTGTTTTTAGTATCTTCTTTTTATTGTAATCAGAATCAAAATCCTCCATATACTTAAAGGTGATTTCAATCCTTGGTTTACACGAATACCATTTTCTCGAGATGCCTTCAATGATCAAAGCATCATCAAATAACAAAACACCTTGTGTCATATCAGAATATGTTTTTGCCAGATTATCAAAATCTGGTTTTTTCACAGGTCGAATAAGTCCAAGCTCTGCAAGAACTTGGTTTACCAGACTCATATCACTTGGAATTGGAAGATATGAGTCACAGTAAAATTTACATGGTGTATCAATAATTGGTATATTTAAAGTTTCTTTATAGAAGTTCTTGAAGAACCTCTTGTTATCAGCTGCTCCGTTCACATAAAAATGACCATTTAACGATCGCCTTGGTCTTGGAGAAGCTTTTGGGATAAGGTAAATTACATACTTTACCGTTTTCCATTTAATTCCCTGAATACGTTTAATTTCTCCATCTACAGGAGCAAACGTTTTTTCTGCATTCTTTGCTTGTGACATGAGAAATTTTAATCGTTCCTCTTTATCCGTGGGAACAAGACCATATTTCTCGTCATATTCCCGAATATCTTTCTTTGTCATCTCTTTTTTCTCCTGGTCGTTTTTATAAACCTGTAAAGCTCATAATAATATTGTCTATGCTTTGTGTGATGTTATCCATGATATTAGATGGAGTATCTTTCACATTAGAAACCGTGTTATTCCAAATCATAGAAACTTTCTCTTTTAACTGAGACTGGATGAGGTTTAATCCACAAGTTGTTCCTAAGAAGTTCACCAGAGAGGTATTATTCAAGAATAAGAGTGGATTGTTTGCAGGAGTCATAGCCATATCTGAATACAGGTCTGTAATCGTTGCAGTTATATCAACTTCTGTATACAAGCCATCAGAGTTTACATTTCCATCAGCAACATCCATCTTGATTTCAAGCTGTGTAACACAACCAAGGTTGACTGTCCATGCTCCAGGCATATATGCTTTTACAAGGAATGGAGAACCATAACTGTTTGATGTGGTAGCTCGTGGATATGCAAGTGCTACCCAATGCATCATAGGAACGATGCATTCTGTATACATACAGAGTTTGTTTCCATATGGTGCTTTATAATGAGCAGTAATTGTATGTGACTGTGACATATCACATCCAGACCAGATATCTGGCATCATAACGTTATCACCACGGATGATTGCTTTACCAGATGACATCAGTCTTTGTACTAAAGAACTTGCACCCTGGTTTACCGTACCAACAGCTCCACCAAGTCCTTCACTAATCACACTTAATGCTTTATCTCCAAGAGATTGGATCTGATCGGTATCAACGCCTCCGGAATCCAGAAGAAATCCAATGTCTTTCATCGTTCCAGATGCAGAATCCAATGCCTGTTTAAATGCAGATTGCTGGGTGGTATTAGAAACTCCATATGACATAGATGCAGAATCACTGTCCACATAAAACTGGATGTAGTTCTTTCTTGACATTGCAGTTTCGCATAAATCCAGAAGATCAGCATCCATATTTGCATCATTATCGAAGAAATCGATACCCTGTCCAGAATATGTAGCTTTTGTATTCTCAGCTTTTAATTCCTTAATAAGTTTTGCCTTCTTCTTTTTGCTTGCTTTTGACTTGTTGATCTTACTGATTTCTTTCTTTACATATTTTGCGGTCTCTTTTTCTGCTTTCTTTGTAGCTTTTACACTACTATTGATTGCTTTCTTAATGAAAGTTGACGCAGACTTCTTTGCAGAACTGGCGATGGAACCTGTAGTTGATTTGTACGCTTTCCCATTCCATCTGTAATTCTTCCAATCAAACGTCTGGAAGTTTACATCTTTGCTGTTGATTTTGTATCCTGTATTTGATCCAAGATCAAGGAATCCAGCTGCAGTTCTACACAAGATATTTACATATTGGTAGTAATCTACAAATGCTGGTTGAAAGTCATATAACTTTAAATCATCTTCTGTGGATGATCCGATGAGTGTCTTAATCGGTTTAAAGTTACCATTAGTTGCATCAATAAATGCATTTGTGACACTTGTTTTGTCTTTTGCACCAGGAAGATATTTCGGTTTTCCTGGTATAATTGTAAGAATAGGTGCATTCATCAAAATATTCTCAGTGTATTTTCTACCGAGAGTTTTTGACACTCCTGGGACCCTGTGGTCAACCGTTGGTAAGAACTGAAACGGTAATCCCATAAGCTGCATAGTAGCCGATAATGACTGGTTACTAGAGGTATTGGATCCATATTGAGCAATACGACCTTTCGTATAGTTTATCTGTTTTACAGCCATACTACACCATACCTTTCTTAGATATTTCGTATACATATACGGTTTATCAAACTGTTTTTAGGGTTAAATAATCCAGGGCAAATGCCCTGGATTATCCATTTTAATATCCTCTAGCAATTTGTGCTGCTAATTTCGCATTGCTAGAATCGGATGGAGTTGAATTTGAACTACTGTTGTTACTTTGTGTAGTATTCTTGTTGATGATTGCAGTCTTACTGTTATTCACAGAAGTTGTACTCTGATTATTCTTAATTGCTTCAAGGTTACTGGTGTTAACACCGATTTCCTTAAGTACATCAATCATGCTTTCCATCAATGCAAGTGCTTTTGTATCAAATGATGAATCTGTTGACTTATTTACATTTGCATTTGATCCTACACCATAGTTCATCTTTTCCTTTGTTGATAAGGTCTTCTGGTTACTTAATGATGACGAGAAGTTCTTGGATGAAGATCTAGCCACTCCTAATGTTTTCGTAGCAGTCTTTCCGAATCCACCAGTTGTGTATGGACGCTCGTAAGAAACAGGACCATCACCTTTTCCACCGCCAGCATATGTTTCATAGAACTTCTTAGCATATGCAACTCGTTTCTCAATCATTGGTTTTCCAGCACGTTCATATGCACCCTCGAACTGTCGTGTTGCCATACCGACATCATTTGACTGTTTCCATTGTGCGAACGTTGTTGGAGTTGCACCAGCGTTGGATAATGTGGAACCAGCAATTCCTTTTCCATACTTTACATCTTTACCGAAATACTGATTGATGCCTGGGGAATTCAATTCCTTATTGATAAACTCTGCCTGGATAGCAGCATCAGTCCACGGTTTTCCTTTACTTGTAGCGTAATCATAAAGGCTTTTCCATCTGCCTGTCTTCTGGTCATAACGCTCCCATTGTGCAAGTCCACCTGCAACTCTACCCTTAGTATTTGCTGGATTTAATCCAGACTCCTGCTGGAGGTTACCTAAGATAGCAGCAGTTGCAGCTTTCGAATATCCAGCTTTTCCTGTGAAGTAATTCCACAATGTCTTTGCTACAGTTCCTGCATTGACAGCAGCTGGTACAATACTGGAATCATCAATACTTCCAGTGGATGAGGAAGAAGTATCATTCCATGTGATCTGGGAAGCATCGTAATTTCCACTCAATGCACCATTTAATACTGCAGTAGAGTATTTGCTAAATACATTTGTTACATTTGAGAGGAGATCTGTAATACCAGAACTACTACTATCAGAAGATCCTCCAGATACAACATCTCCACCGGTTCCAGCATTTCCTGGTCTCCAAACAGCAGTATACCCTTGTGGATGTCCGGTTACAGTTGCTCCTGGACTACCTAAGGCTTTTGTACTACCACCATTGTAAACGTAGTGCTGTCCACCTTCGTTTCTACAGAAGATTTCCACATGACCATTTCTAGTAATGATGTCACCTTCTTTTAAGTTGTCCCATCCTGTCCATCCACCATAAGTGAATCCATCTTTGATTGCTCCTTTATTTAAGAGAGAAGAAGATGTAACATTCTGTCCCTCAGGGATTGCTCCATAAATACGAAGCATACAACCAACAAGACCGGAACAGTCTGGTCTCAGTCGAATTGTCTTTCCATTGTAATTAATGGTCATTGATCCTGACTGATTGTAGGTTGGATGTTGTGCAGCAACTAACTTCTTTACCGATTTAACGATCGATAACCAATCACCACTGACACCACGACCACCAAATTTCTTAAACACTTTTCGTGCAATTGCTTTACCAAATCCACCGATGGAACCTCTGCGTTTTCCATGACCACCATTAAATGACCATGCTTCAGATGTTTCATTTGCAAGTTTATTTGGATTATATGCTTTGGAATATTCTTTTCCTCTTGGGTCATTGACAAGGATGTTTCCATTCTTATCTGTTCCAACAGCAACGACATAATGTCCAGCCTTTGTGTAAGCACTAGATTTATTACCGTCAGAATATCCGTTTAATACTACTGAGTTACCATTTGCTACCTGATTCTTGACGTAATCTGCAGATGGATTTACAACATCCTGATGATCAAGACCATATACATCACCTGCATAATCAATGAATCCTGCATTTGTTCCTGTTTTATCACGGAATCCAGTCTTTGAAGCAAGATCAGCCATTGAGGTAGGTGTTACTTTACTTTTCGTCTGCTGAGATACTGCCATTGCCATAGCAGTTGGTCCACAACCACTATCACCCATAGTAGCACCATCTTTTGCTTTACTAGATTCATAGGAACGTGATTTCCATTTCGAATCATTCTGTGAGAAGTATTCAGCACCATTAACTTTCTCTGGATTTGCTGACTTATTAGATGCCTGGAACTCAACTTCTTCTGGATCTGGTTCATCACCACGTCCACCACGTCCGAAGTTCATGATCTTAGTTCCAATATCATTGACTTTACTACTAATTTTACTTCTTACAGATTTTGCACCATTTACAACTGTATCTTTTGCATTTAATGCGGTATCTTTGATATCATCGACTTTATCGCCGATGAAGTGAGAGAATGTGTTAAGACCACGTCTGATATTGACATAGATCTTTAATGCGCTCTTCATAATTGGAGCAACGATTTTACCAATGATGCTATCATCACCAAATTTCTCTTTGTTAAATCCTGACATATCCTTGTCTGGATTTGCATAGGATAAAAGGGTACTTGCATAGGATTTGATCTCAGTTCCAACATCTTTCATTTTATCGACATATGATGTGATCTTATCGTGAATGATATCACCAACTTTATGGATTGCAGTACCTGGAACAAGAGTAAGTTTACCGATTCCAAGAATACCATTTACAAATCCAGCAATTGGGGTTCCATCTGCAACTTTTGGTTTGTATTTAATAATACCTGATAAGTCCCCAGATTTCATGAGACTGTACATTTCTTTTACAGTATCTGAGGATCCGGTTCCAATGGATTTGATTCCACTGATAACCTTATTGATTGCGGATTTGATTCCGTTTCCAATTGTATACAGTAATGCATTTGGATAATGGACGATCTTATCAATTGTAAGAATTCCATTTGTAAATCCTGCCATTGGATTATCTTCATCAATACTTACAGAATATGCGCTAAGACTCTTGATGCCACCAGTGGATGCCTTCCTGATCTTTGACATCTCAGAACTGATGTTACCAGAACTCTTTTTGACTTTATCAAATTGAGCACTGACAAACTTTTTTATGCTATTACCTGCAAGATGCAAGAATGCACTTGGATACATGAAGAACTTATTTACGCCAACAACAGCTTTTGAGATTCCAGCTAATGGATTATCATCACTTGGTTCATACTTATAACTATTTAATGCTGTAAGATTACCAGCTTTTGCAATAGATTGAAGTTTATCCTGTTGTGTGTTGATATCTACAGAAGCTTTTGTTACTTTCTCTGCCTGTTTGGATACGAATCCACCAATTGCTTTTCCAACTTTCCTAAGAATACCAGAAACAATTAATGGAACGAAGCTTACAATCTTTGATCCATTCAAAAGTCCACTAACAAGTCCATGCATTGGGTTATCTTTCTTCATTGGATTTACATCCGCTGAGAAGTATCCGTTGAAGTCAATGTCTTTGTTATTAAAGTTCTTCTCGATCTGTGCCTGTCCTGTTCTGATTGCAGAATTAACATCACCAATCTTTTTGATGAATCCACCAATTGTTTCACCGGCTCCTTTTGCAAAACCTGTAACCGATGATTTTACTTTTCCAACAAGTTCTCCACCCTTGTTATAAGCTTTCTTTCCAAGATCTACAACTGCACCAGCTGCTTTACCAGCGGTACTTCCGATTGCATGACCAACAGACTTCAAGCCATTCTTGATTCCACCTTTGGTGGTTTTCTCCATATTGGATACGTCTACAGAATCCTTTGATACAACACCGATTTTTTTACCATCAGCTCCATATACCTGATACTGATTATCGCCAATATTTGCATATACATTACCATTGGCATCTTTGTATGATGTTTTACCAGCAACGAATCCTTTGACTGCTCTCCAACCTTTGGTTACACCTTTACCAACTCGAGAACCTAATGACTTATTTTTATCTGCATTCCAGTCATCAAAACCTTTGTAGGTTGCCTTGTATTTTCCGGATTTTACACCAGCTTTGTATTCCTCAGCTGTCATATCTGAACTGATGTTTCCAAGTTTCTTTTGTGTTTCATAGTTCTTATCAAGTTCTTTATCCTGATAATCAAGGTATGCATTCTTCCACTCACTCTGTGCCTGTGCAAGAGCATTGTCTTTCTTATCGCTACTCATTGCTTTGTAAATTGTACAAGCGATGATATTAAGCATATCAATACCAAGTACATCAGCAACTAATCCACAAACAACATCAACTACTGCACCTGTTACAGTACCAGCAGTAAATCCATTGAATGCTGCAGAAATAAGACGCATCTTTGCATCGACTTTATCCTGGCTAACCTGGAATAATCGTGCAGTTGCACCTTTTCCACCACCATTGATAAGTCCGAGTGTTACGAATGCTGCAGTAGATAAACCAGCGGTTGCAACTTCAAGGGATCCCTTTCCAGCAAATATCTTGGAAATTTTACCTGAAATCTTACCGAATTTATCCATGATGCAAGATGTTACTTTTGTTAAAACTTTCTTGATTGGACCTTCTACGGTCTTTGAACTTACAGATGCTTTCTCTGCACATTTTGTAGCAATCTTTTCAAAGAATCCTGAAATGATCTTGCATACTTTGCTAGCACCTGCTTTGTTTGCATTTTCAGCGACTTTCTCGACAGATTCTGTTGTTACTTTTCCTTTCACTGCTTTAGAAGCAGATTCCACAACTTCATCTTTTCCAGCACCGATAATACGGTTCTTTACTTTATTTGCAAGTCCACGAATACCTTTTGTTGTATTTGCAGCATCATCTGCATAAGAAGCAACTTGTGCAGCTTCTTCACCAAGTTTAACAGAACCATCTGGGTTTAATGCTAACCCATAATAGTTAATTGCATCAGATGCAGCGGCTTTACCAGCCACTTTTCCAACAACTCGATTCTTCGCTTTCGATCCAATTCCCTTTGCAAAGTTTGCACCTTTCTTTGCTACGTTAATTGCAGGTTTTGCTTTCTTTACTCCACTACGAGCACCATTTGCAAGAAGTGATGCTCTACCACCAGACTGTGCATCATATTCTCCATCGTCTAATACGAAATCTGCAGCAGCCGATACGAATTTTCCATGGAATAAATCTGATGCTACAGTTGTCTGCCGATCAATCTGATGTCCAAGCTGTTCCATTGCTGTATTGCCGTTATCTCTGGCATTATTCTTACTTGTCCATTCTGCTTGACTAGCTATGGATGATAAGATGCTTCCAACAGCACTTGCAATACTTGTGATTCCATTGATGATGGTGTCTTTATTATTCCATAAGAATGGAAGTAATGCAATAAGACCAGCACCAATCAAACCTTTCTTACTGAAAATGGTTTCCCATAAACTATGATGTTTCTTGTTTCCTTTACCCATTGCAAGTAATGCTTTTAAGATTCCTTTTTGGGTATTGTCACGATCTGTCTGCTTTTCTTCCTCTGCTTTCTTCGCATTTGCAAGTAACTGAGTTGCATAAGTACCACGTTGCTCAGCCTGATTCATCTCACCTATTTCTTTATCGCTATTACGCTTAAAGATATTAAGAGTTGACATTTTTTCTTTTGCTTTTGAGAAGAAGTTTGTTATATGAGAAAGAGCACTATCTTCAATTCCAGATAATGTTACTTTGATACCACCGTTCTTCTGGGATAATACTTTACTATCCTGATTTGGTACGACAATTTCAGCACCAGCAGGATCAGATCCACCCTCACCAACAAGGTAGGTCTCACCTTTCTTCATATTACCACCATCAGCACGCTTATGATTTTTATCGAAAATCATGCTCATGAGTTTTTTGTTTGTTTCAGGGTCATCAAGATTATCAATGGTTCCATCATTAAGCCAAGACTCAATGTCAGATGATGATCTTTTCTTAAATAATCCTCTAAGAGAACCAAGGATGCCATTTTTCCGGATTGACTGTGCAACTTTATCAGAAGTTGACTTTCTGGTGTTATCCAGTTCATCAACTACTTTATCTCCCCAATTCTGGACATGCTCTAATAACTCGTCATTATCCTTTGGAAGATCTGCAGCAGCTCCACCATGTGTTCTATTATATTTCTTAAGACCAGCAGCTTTTTCACCAGCAACCATGTCATCTCTCTGATCTCCTAAGAAATCAGCGATTTCCGAATCACTAGCTCCATCTGCTTTCTTACTACGATAGGTCTTGTATAAGACATCGTAGATACTGTCTAATTTCTGGTTGGTCTTCATTTCCTCAGTTAAATGACGAACTTCCATATCTGTGGATGTTTCACCATGACTAAGAATTTCTGACCGATTCTTCTTCAGAATCTCTGCACGTTTCTGTTCTGGAGTCTGATCAAACTTACGATTGTCATTTGTTCCAGCCCAGTTGATCTTCTTACCAGCAACAGCTTCTGCCTTTGCCATAGTATCTTCGGTAAAGAATCTCTCATCATATCCGAGGATCTTTGCCATCATTCTACGGTTTTTATCAAGGTTTCTTCTGTCTCTTCGATCTTCTTTTGCTTTTCTTCTAGCTTCTCTTGCTTCTTCACGTCCCTGCAAGAATTCTTTTGCATTTGCATCATCTTCATTATCAATCCGACGCTGACGAAGCACTTTTCCAATCTTTGATACAAGACCTGGGTTACGTGCTTCTAATTTATCCTTTGCTCTACCAGCAAGACCTTTTACGGTACCACCAATAGCACCGACACCTTTTGCACCAAGTTTTAAGATACTTAATGCACCTTTTCCAATAATTTTAATTCCACTAGCAATTTTCTTTCTTGTGAAACTAAATAAGCTTTCCAGTCCTTTACGGATAAATCCTTTTTTGTGAATTGCCCGCTTATAAAGAGCACCAACTAATTTAAATGGTGCAGTTACAATTGCTTTTGTTCCCTTGTACACAAAGTCAGTTACTGTAGAAGTAACTTTCTTCAATGGTTGTACAACGATGTGATCAACAATGGTTCCTACTGGTTTTAGAATGTGGGTTCCAACGTTTTCTGCAACTGATTTTCCAAGATCTCCAACTTTCTTTAATCCAGCATCAATCTTTTCTTTTACTTTATCAGCAGCTGCAATAAATGGAATTCGGATATTCTCTAAGATATCATACTTTAAGGTATTCTTTGCATCATCTACGATATCAAGAACTTTTGATTTCATAGGCTGAAGCATTTCTACCTGGACGTAGTTTCCGAACTTCTGGACTAATCCACCTTTTCGTTTACCACTTTCTTCATCTTCTTTACCGAAAATCCACTCACGGAATTTCTCACTACTAGATCCAATACCAACAGCAGCTCCAAGTACAGCGGCTCCAATAGGACCACCAGGAGTTACCATAGCACCCATAAGACCTACTTTACCAATTAAGCTTGCAGTAAGTCCAGCTCCAGCAGCACCAACAGCCCCCATACCAAGTGCTTTTAACACATTTGGACTTGTTTTCTCACCATTGTTTTTCTTTCCGGAAAAGACACCCTTGATTGCCTGGATAACACCACGCTTACCAGTTTCTTCATCACCATAAAGGAATTTCTGGAACATATCAGAATTCTTGATGAGTCCAAAACCAGCTCCGATTGCAGCACCAGCAATTGGTCCACCAACAACAGATGTCAGTAATCCTACAGAATTCGGGAATATAATGGATTTCATTGCACCAAGTGCAGCACCACCGATAATTGTAGATTTATTCTTACCAATAAAATCTTGGGCTTTCTTAGAAATGAATCCACCGATTCTCTCTTTTCCACCCTTACCATCATCGACTTCAGGACCAAATAACCAATCCTTGAATTTATCAGATCTGGATAATAATCCACCAGCTAATCCAATAACAGCACCACCAACTGGTCCACCAATAAGTGCTCCAAGCAATGAACCACCACTCATTGCACCCAAGATTGCACCAGATCCAACACCGACTAATGCATCTGGTAATGCATCAACGACATTCTTCTTGATCTCAGCAATGTCTTTCTTGTGATCTTTATCATCACTTGGTCCGAATAATACTTCTTTCCATCCACTGATTCCTTCTTTTAAAGAAGTGATCATGGTGGAAATTACACCAGGATTATTCTTCTCATCTTTCTTGTCGTTTGCTTTCTTCTCACCAAATAATCTGACATTGATTCCATGTCCGATTTCTTTGAAGATGTTTCCAGCTTTTCCGACAAGGGTATTATTCATATCATCAACTTCATGAACTTTACCCTCAGAATCTTTGTAGGATTTTCCATTGATTTTCTGCACAATCGCTTTCCAGGTATCATTTGTGCTGTTTTTAATACCAGAAAGTAATCCGCCAACGGATTTTCCTGTTTTTGCTTCTTTCTCACCGAAAATATGCTTGGTTAAAGGTTTAAAAAATCCTTCTTTTGTTGCACTCCAAGCACTTCCAGCAATATCCGTAAAGATCTGACTGAAATTATTAAGAGCTCCTTTTGTGTCACCCTTCATAATGGAGAACATCACATCTTTTGCATGTCCACCAGCAGCACTGATTTTACCTGCTGTTTCAGAACCAATCAGGTTGTTCGTAATCCATCCTGTATTTGGTTTATCTACATCTCTTGTATACTCTACTTGAGATGAGATATTCTGAGATGCACGAGCTTTTGCGCTCATAAACGGATGTGCTGTTTTTGTAACCTGGGATAATGCTTCTTTACGTTCTCTCTTACGAGCTGCTTCACGGACATTTAACGCAGCTTTATTCCCAGTGTATTTATCAACAAACTCAGCAAGATCTGTTTTATTATTGATACCAGCAGCAAGGATATTACTCATTTCCGGATCTCTTTGTAATTCAGAGACCTTTCTACTGTAACCACTTCTTGCTTTTATATTTCCTAATGTCGCAGAATCAATACCGACATTGTTTTCATACATGTATTTGAGTGCTTCGGTAAGGAGTTTCTTTGACTGTGCAGAACGTCCTTTTCCATTAACACTCTGAAGTGCCTGATAAGCAGCACCCCTACGATTCTTCAGATTGAAGTCTTTTGCACTTACATTATCGAAGTTGGATAACTGTACGAAGAACTGATCCAAAGTTTTATTAAAGCGCTTCTTATCTTTATCACCAAGATCACTGCCAGCAGAAGATAAGATTTTACCAAAGTCAACTTCTTTGAATGCAGTTGTAATGGATTCTTTCAGCTCTTCCGCAATGGATTTTTGTAATTCCTCTTGTGATTTGTATTTGAACTCTTTTGGATCAAAGATCTGCTGACCAGAAAGAAGATCAGAATCTTTCTTATGAGTAACATGCATTGCAATAGCACGAAGATAAGACGTAGATTCTCTTGCATACTTTGGAAGAACTTCAACAATGGTGTTTCTTGTTACATCATCAAATGTAGCAGCTGATTTATTCAGGTGATCATCCATATTGATATTATTGACTTTATCTGTCTTAATACCAAATATTTCAGATAATAGACGTATTGCTTTGTTGGAATTAGGGTTTGCTCCAGCTTTCGACAGATTTGCAAGGGCATTTGGAATAAGATTGGATACTGCGTTATCAAGTTCATGTAATGTACCAGAAACAACAGCTGGAATCATTCCTCCAATGACACCTTTTGTAATTCCACCAATTGGATCAGATGCAAGCATCTCGATCATCTGATCATCTTTGAGGAATGGTAATAACATACCAACAGGGGATCTGTCTACTACATTTTTAATATTTTTCTTGATATATTTCTTATATGCAGAACCATCGATTCCACCTCTGGAATTAAAGAGATCTTCTGGTCCAGAAGAATCTCGATCCATATCATCTACGGTTTTTCCGATACGCTCCATTGCACCAAGCATTTCTTCGTAGAATTTGGTGGTATTGTCTTCGTGATACTGAATAAGACCACGAATAGAATCATTAACATCGTTGATCCCTGATTCAATACGTGATAATGATTCTAATTGACTATTCATTGATGTTGATGTTAATGCAATCATTGCATCTACGGATGCTTTCGATGCTTTGATATTCATCTGTGCACCACGTGTAATAGCATCAACAACCATTTCATTATTCTCTGAGCTGTTACCCTCAGACATGATATTTACGACTGGTGCTCCGGAATCTTCAGAGTCGAAGTCACCAAACATATCATCGAAATCACCGAAATCATCCGATCCGGTGTCTCTGTGTTCATTGTATAAATGACCAGTTTTTAAGTCATCAATGGATTGGTCCATCGTCTTTTTCGCAAGCTGAATATACTTGTTACTAGCGATAGCACTGTTTAACTTTCCAATTGATGCTTTCGATTGTCTAACTTTTGTTGCAGCTGTTGAAGCACCTTTTGCCGTTGCGGAACCCATAGAATATAGGGTTGGACTTATGTCTTTAAAGGTTGCTGCAGTTGCAGCGCCAATTGACCTCATGGCATTATTTAACCAATTAGTATTTAATCTCTCGCGTTTTCTGCCAGAGTTTACTGCTCGTTTTCTACCTGTCGCCATAAACTATACACCCCTTTCTTTTGAAGTATAAGCCTTAAACCAATGTTTTTCTATGGAAAACCCGTGCAAAATGGTAAAAAAGAAGGGATAACCAATAACGGTTATCCCTTCCATTCAGTAAGGTCTCCACTCTCTCGAGTTTTGTTCATGTCAATAATACGCTGATTTGTAGATCCTTTTAATCGAAGACGCAAATCTTTTTGTGCTAAGATAAATGGTCCATCAACGATGACATCTGCATAGTAAAGGATCAAATCTGTCCAAATTGTATGATTATGCCAATCTGGATTGATAAGATCCTCATATAAATATCCAGTATAAATCCAGATATTCTTACGTGGTAATTCAGTTACCACACGTTTCATTAAGCTATAAACAGCTCCCTGGTTATAGATCTCAAAAGGATCTCCTCCAAGAATTGTAAGTCTTCCATCATGATATGGTTCTTTTAACTCATCAATCAAATAATCCTCCGCTTCATGATTGAATGCAAAACCAAATCGTCTATCCCACGTTTGTGGCTGAAAACAACCTTCACAATGATTGGAACATCCAGATACAAAGAGACTTACTCTAAACCCTGGTCCATTTGCAGTATCCATTCTTATAATTTGCCCATAATTCATATTTATACATCCTTTACCCAAACATCAAAGATTTTGCAACGTTTCTTTACCTGTGTACCACTTTTCACAAATCCAAGTTTCGTATATAATTTACATGCCTGAATATTTGATTCCCAGACATACACGCTAACCTGTGTAACACCATGTTTTTGTTTCATCTCTTCAATAGCATACTGAATCATTGCTTTGGATAATCCAGTTCCCTGCATTGATGGATCAACAGCAATTCTATGAAATACTTCGCATTCACATCCAATAAACTCACATGATATGGTACCTACAATTTTACCATCTTTTACAAACATGAAAAGGTTATTCTTTGATACATCCTCTATTATGGTTTTATAATCCGGATATTTTTCACTCCAGCTGCAATTTGGTGTACAAGATCTTACCCGATGATAGAAGTCATAAAGATTCTTGACTTTATATAAATCGCCAAGTCGTACATCAACACCCATATCAGATAATTGTGAAAGTGCTCCAGTTGATGTTATGATGGATTTTGGTTTCTCTTTTTTTACATCTTTCTTATACATCCAGGTAATATCTTTGATAATCTTAACATCTGTAAGAAGTGGTTCTCGATCAGCTCCTTCAATACAGATCTCGTTGCCTGTAACGAGATACACATTACATTTACAATTCATGATGAAATTGAAGTAATCTGCAATGGCATTTTCATTCGGTTCATCTGGAAGAACCGGGTAATATTGTCTATTTGCTTGTACAGCTCTCCAGACGGATACTCCAGCTTCTTCGCGGAGAACAACATCTCCTCGATAAACTTTACTTTTCTCATTCTCTGGAATTTCTCCAAATCGAATGTATAATGGCGTCGTTTCAGTTTTCATTTTTACCTCCGTTTTTAATATCCCTTCCAATATCTTTTGGAAGGGATATGTGCTTGTTTTAGATATCTTCGTTATCATGGAAATCTACGTGCAATACACGTTCTTTGATCTCCTGGGTTCTACCCTGGTTCCAGAACTGAGTTCCTATGTATCCACATGTTCGTCTTGCAACAGACATCTTATTCTGATCTCTGTTTCCACAACATGGACATTCCCAGACAAGTTTTCCTGATGCATCTTCTACGATTTTGATCTCTCCATCGTAACCGCATTCCATACAGTAGTCACTCTTGGAGTTAATCTCTGCATACATGATGTTTTCATAAATGTGTTGTATAATTGCTATTACAGCATCCAGATTTCCTGTCATATCTGGTACTTCCACATAAGAGATTGCACCACCCTGTGAAAGTTCCTGGAACTGACTTTCAAATGTCAGTTTATCAAATGCAGAAATCTTCTCTCTTACATTGCAATGGTAAGAGTTTGTGATATAGTTCTTATCGGTTACTCCTGGAATTACTCCAAATCTCTTCTGCAAACACTTTGCAAACTTGTAAGTGGTTGATTCAATCGGTGTTCCGTATACTGAGTAATCAATATTCTCGGCAGCTTTCCACTCGTTACACTTGTCGTTTAATCTCTGCATAACTTTCATTGCAAATGGTTTACCAACTTTTGGATCTGTATGAGATGCTCCTGTCATATAATTACACATCTCAAATAAACCAGCATATCCAAGGGAAATTGTAGAATACCCATTATATAACAGCTTATCAATTTTTTCACCTTTATCCAATCTTGCAATTGCTCCATATCTAAATAAAATAGGTGCAATGTCAGCAGGTGTTCCAAGAAGACGTTCATGACGACAACGTAATGCACGGTGACAAAGTTCCAGTCGTTCATCTAAGATCTCCCAGAATTTGTCCATATCTTTTCCGGAGCTACAAGCAACATCGACAAGGTTAATTGTGCAAACACCCTGATTGAAACGTCCATAATACTTGTGTTTTCCTTCTTTGAAGTTTCCAGCTTTTGAGATGTTTCCAAATATCTCACTAAACCGATCAGGTGTCAAGAAGCTTCTACAGTTATGAGAATAAATACCGTTTACTGTAAAGTGTTCACTTTCAGTTGTTACATCATAGCTGTATTTATAATCAACATATGGCTGAATTTCTTTAACCATACATTCTCCAGATGAAACAACTGTATTATCATAAAATGTATGATCTTCTTCAAAATGACTAACTTTTTTCTGAGAAACCAGATAAGATACTAATTCTAAAGAAGAATCAAATTCAACTCTATATCTTATCTTCGTTCTATCTTTCTTAGTATATCTATTTTCATAGATAGCTGCATTTAATCCTAAATCCATGACAAGAGCCATTTGTTGTAAAGCAAGCTCTTCATTTGTACTACCAAGTTGAACGTGAAGTGAATATCCAGAATTATTTACATATCCATCAGCATCTATCATACCAGCTAAGAAACTTAATTTTTCTTCACGAGTAGCATTGAATATAATATTTGGTATATGACGTTCTGATTTTCTGAGTCCTTCAAATAACTCAGTTAATCTTTTACCAAATGCTGTTGAATTATTTACTCTCGTCTCAATGTAATCACCTTTTTTACCTCTATGTCTTTCTTTGTAATATGACAATAATGAAAATTCACTTTCGAAAATTGACATTAATTTTCTAGCGATATCCATTTCGTCCATTCCAAGAGTTGCAGAAACTTGACCATCATAACATCCATCACAGATGATCAAACCAAGCGCCCACATTGCATTATCAAATTTAACATCAAAATCTTTTGAATTTAATGCTGCTTCTTCTACATTCTGTCTAAGTATAATATCACCAAATGATAACTCATCTGCTAATACAACACCACGTCCTTCAACTTCAAATGGATGATTATTTGTTACATCAATATATCTTCCACCAGTAAACTTGATCCGATACCAATCAGTTTGAGTATTCCTGATCATACGAAGCTGTTTAACGTATTTCTTTTCTTTATTATCATAAATAGATACACCAGGTGTATCCATATATAAATCTTTTTTGTTTTTCTGAGTTTTCACATAATAAAATTTGCTAAGACGATCCCAAGCTCGTTCAAATGACTCAACAAATCTTGTTCCATGTATCTTGTAATCAATGATTGAATTACCATCGACACATCCCATGCATGGATATACATCTCCACCTTTGTACTGACGCATGATCTTTGCAGAAATATAGTCAGGAACCATTCTCTTTGCAGTACATTTTGCAGCCAGTTTTGTAAGCCAGAAGTATTCGCTGTCTTCGTAGACATTGTTATCGTCTAATACATAAAGAATCTTTGGAAATGCTGGTGTTACATAAACACCTTTCTCATTCTTGATTCCTTTGATTCTCTGATTCAATACTTCTTCAATCAGTATTGCAAAATCATCTTTGTATTTATCTTCCACTTCATTGATCCAGATAAACATGGATACGAATGGAGTCTGACCGTTTGTTGTCATCAGTGTAAGAATCTGATACTGAATCATCTGTACACCATCTTTGATGATCTGCTTTAATTCCATTTCGACCAGCTTATCGATCATTTCATCACTGATATCAAGACCGAGTTTCTCCATATTTTCTTTTTTGGTTTTACGAAGTTTCTGTCTTGATACATCAATGAATGGAACAAGTGCTGCTAAGCTGAATGACTGTCCACCATACTGGCTACTTGCAACCTGCGCAATTACCTGTGTAGAAATATTACATGCTGTAGAAAATGACTTCGGTGGTTCAATCATAGTTTCACTGATAACTGTTCCATGCTGAAGCATGTCTTCCAGGTTGATAAGACAGCAGTTGTATATATGCTCGAGGAAGTAATCCATGTCATGAAAATGGATAATTCCTTCATCATGAGCTCTGACAATATCATCTGGTAATAAGAGATTTCTTGTGATCTCTTTTGAAACTTCACCGGAGACATAATCACGCTGTACAGATGCAACCTGTGGGTTCTTATTGCTGTTTTCCTGTTTGATATCTTCATTCTCATAATCCACAATAGAAAGTACACGCTTGTCAAACCCGCTCATTTCACGTCTCATATTGTGTTTATATCTGTATTCTGTGTAAGCTTTCGCTACTTTATATGCACCCTGTTTCATAATTCCATAGATGACCATATCCTGAATGTCTTCTACTGGTGCATTATATGATAAATTCAAGAGGTATCTCTCAATGTCATCAACAATTGCATTGATCTGTACGTTGTTAAGACGATCTGCTTTCAACTTGAATTCGTTATTTGCTTTTCTAATTGCTTTTGTAATTTTATTTCTTTCATATTTCATTTCCTGACCGCTTCTTCTAATGATCAGTAATGAATCCACACTCTTTGTCATAGTTATTTACTATCCTTTCTAAAAAAATAAAGCCGAGCTCATATTCTCATATCGGCTCACTTAATCAATCGTTTCGTCAAATCTTGATTATGATTCATAGATCATTTACCTGGGTTTAAAGGGGTAAAAAAGAAGAGAACCATGAACTCAGGTTCTCTTCTTTTCATATATAAGGGTGTGGTTTTATTAGGTTAATAGGTTCCTAATTTTTCTTAGTCAACTTTCTTCTTTGACTTCAGGTATTTCGGACATGGAGAGGATACCTTCAATGTCTGATATGCCTTGTGTGAGAATTCATAGGTACCCATAGACTCTTTGGTCTGTGGATTTCTCACTTCGCCTACGCGGCTTCCTGCCTCTACTGCACTTAAGTACAGAGATGCCTTCAGAGTCTCTTTCTGAAGCAGATCGAACTTGTTTCCTGCGTTCATGTACTCATACATTGCAGCTGCAAAGAACTCATACAGACCATCTACATTGTCGATGGTAAACTCTTTGCCCAGAACAACCTCTGAATCCTTCTTGTCCATGCCGGCTTTCTCCAGCACCTTCTTTAAGAACTTACGGAATCCATCGCTTACTGCGACATCAGTAATCTTAACCAGCTCTTCACCTGAAGACTCTGCTACTGCTTCCGTAAATGTCGGATCGTTCACCATTGCTTTCATAAGACGATTGAATGCTTTCTTTGAAAACCGGTTAGGTGTGTTTCCTTTCTGCTTGATCTCTTCCAGTACTGTTCCTACGCTTTCTACTGCCATTTTTTAGTTCCTCCTTTTTTGCTTTGATGAAGAAGCACTCCATATTGAATGCTTCCGGATTGTACTTTTTCATACAATCGCTCCTTTTTTAATTAGTAGTTACGTTTGTTGCTTTTTATCATTAACTCCGGTGACGATATATAATCGTGCCGGTGGTTAAATCATACGGTGATACATTAATTGTAACTTTGTCATCGACAAGAACCCGTATGTAATTCATACGGAGTTTTCCCGTAAGATGACAATTGATATCATGGATTACGGTATCTCCATCTTTACCAGTTGTTTCGACTCTAACCGTATAGATATTTCGATTATGAGCAGTCACAACTCCTTCGAGTTCGATTAAATCACTCTTCGCCATTTTCCATTATCACTCCTTTTAAAAATTCAATTGATCTCCATAACAGGTAAGGCAAAGCCTGTATCCTTTACGATCTTTATTACCTGATCTGTAACTACAAATCTCGGATTTAATGTGGAAATCATGTACAATTTCTGGTTACTAAGATCTACGTCATCGACAGTAATACCTTTCTCACCAGTATATACAGAGTTTGTGAAATGACACGCTTTAAACTCTTCAAATTCATTCCGTTCAGAATCCAGACGGATATTGATATCTTTCGGTTTATCGCCTCTGAGTTTTGCACGTCTTTTGATTTCATCCTCTGGTAAATCACAAAAGATTACCAAAGTCTCTAACTCCGGATGATCTTTAATCATCTGCAAATATGCATTCGGATTTAATGTGTATGTGTATACTGGATTTGGAAGACCGTGCATGGTTGCACAGTATCTGTATCCAGTCTTTTCCTGATATGCATATGCAAGAAGTTCTGACTTATTTGTCATGATTTCATCCATCTTTTTATCATCAACAAACCAGTGTTCAACACCATCATACTCATTATCCCGAATTGGTCGGGTTGAATATGATACAATCGGTTGGATGCTGAATGCTTCAAGAAGCACTTTGGATATGGTATCTTTTGAAGTTGCCGTTTTTCCCATTGGTATAATGAGTTTTGGTAATTTCTTCGTTTCAGCCATAATTTACGCCTTTCCGCTGGTTCCAAACCCGCCACGGTTATCATTACCGAGAGACTCTACCTCATTGATATCAATATCTGGCTGATGCTTGATGATTCTAAACTGGCAAATGCGGTCACCCTTTTCGATGATTGCTTCACGGGTTGCATATACCGGCATCATCCAAACATCATCATCACCACAGTAACTCTCATCAATAATACCGATACTATTTGTCTGGATGATTCCCCAATTTTTGAATGTTGATGAACGTGGTACAAGAAGTGCTTCGTATCCTTCTGGTAGCTCGATAGAAACACCGAGTTTGATGGTTCTGAAATCGCCTTTAAACAGGCAGACTCTTTCAGCCGCTCTAAGATCGATCCAATCTCCTTTTTCGATTTCTGCAAGCTTTGGAAGATCCGGATCATGATATTTCACTTTTAATGTTTCCACTTGTATTTCCTCCTTATTAATAGATTTCATTTCGATAACGTTCCAAATCATTATTTGCATATTCTAATTGCTTAATAGTTGGAACGTAGTAGATATTCCCACTTCTTTCTATTTCATTAAGAGTTTTCAATGAGTTTATCATATTCTTTCGCTGCTTCTTTGAAAGGTTATCTGCAGAAAGAGCATTCATTAATTCACTCTTCATAGATTCAAATATATGAACATCATCGCTTACGATAAGAGTCATATATGCATCCTGATATTTATTCTGGATGTAGATATTCTCATATACTTCAACGAGATATAATTCTTGATAAGACTTCGTATCTTTTACAGATTCCTTTTTTGCTTTTGCAATGTAGCACTCATCTGTGGGATTTGAATCTTTGTACGCTCTCAAATAATCTTCTATTACAGATTTCTTATGATGAAACGCTGTAACGTGTCCTTCGATGAGTGCTATATATACAGACTTCATAATTACGATGCAAGTGTTTCGGAGGTCTGCTTAGCAAACTGAAACACATTCTTCATTTTTGACAGCGTATTTGGTGAACATCGATACTTGACTGCATCGATGCTAAGTAACGATACAATCAGCTCCATAATAAATGAAGCAATCACCCGAATGATTGGCTTTAATTGACCTAATAATTGAAGCAGCTGATCTAACCAATTTCCTTCGAGTTTTGCAATTGTAGATTCCCTTAATTTTGCTTTGGATGGAAGATACAAATCATTGTGTTTCTTCATCCGCTTATAAGCTCGTTTTTGTTCCTTCCTTTGTTCACGTTTCACCTCCTCCTGCATGAGAAAGATCTCTTCTGTTAATGTCTTATATTTTTCATCTAAGACATTTCCGACTAAGATTAAGAGATCCTGTTTTTCTTTCTCTTCTCTGTCTTTCTGTTTCTTCTTCTTACTCACACTATCATTCCTCCTATGAGTCTTTTATTTTTTCTGCTTCACTGAAATAATATATAAATGAAATCATTCTTCGACCCAAGGCATTCCCCCCCCCCTTGGGATCATATAAAAAATTGATTTTTCCATTATTCCTTAATGAGAGGTTTTCTTTGTTTTGAATAACGATTATGATTATATATTATCATTTAGATTCAAAAGATATACTGCCATAAGAAAGGAGGTATATGATATGGCAAGAAAATGGTACGCAGTAGTACGTGGTCGAAAAACTGGGATATTCCGATCATATCCGGAATGTCGTGAACAGATTCAAGGATACAAGGGCGCAGTTTACAAAGGTTTTCTAACGGAAGCAGAGGCACGTGAATACTACTATCAAAATGTCCAGATATTAAATAGGGACGATCTTCCTATAGCAATAATGTCTGGACGATACAATTTTTATGCAATTCGAAAGGGGTTATCGCCTGGTATTTATCAAAAGTGGGAAGATTGTAAAAAGAACATCGGTGATCCGAAGACTGCAGAGTGGAAAGGATTTGTTTTAAAGTCTGATGCAGAGATGTATATGAAAGGAACAGATCTCACACATAAAGGAAAATATTATGCGGTGCGTGTTGGTGATCGAACTGGTGTATTTTCATCATGGACAGACTGTAAGGATGCTATCGGAAATGCAAAATATTCTGTATACAAGTCATTTCCAACACTTGATGATGCATGGGCTTGGTTTAATAGTGATGATCCAAAATTTGATGCTGCAGACAGTGATAGATCACTGAAGAAGTATTATGTCATTCGTGAAGGTAAAAGACCCGGAATCTATACAACATGGGAGGAATGTAAGAAAAATCTTGGTAAGTGGGAAATTGCAAAATTCAAAGGTTTCAATAATTATGAAGATGCACTTGAGTACATGAAAATCCAGGATAAACCAATCAAATCACATTACAAGTATTATGCAGTATTCAAGGGTGATCAACCAGGTGTATATGAATCATGGGATGAATGTAAAGAAGCAATCGGTGATATCAGAAATGCACTTTTCCGTGGATTTGATAATAAGGATGATGCAGATCAGTTTGCAAAGAATGGTTATATCACATTCCAGAAAGATACTGATGAAAAATCTAATAAGAAAGGGGGTAAGAAAAGTAAGAAAAAGTATTATGCTGTAAAGAAAGGCAGAGAAGTCGGAATCTTTAATTCATGGGGTGAATGTAAACGTTTAGTCATGGGATTTCCAGGTGCATTATACAAAGGATTTGAGAATATTGACGATGCTTCAGATTGGATGGGTGAGTGTCAAAGTAAAAATAATTCACAGAAAGAATCTATCGTTGATGTTATGAATGGTAAACCATATGCATTTGTTGATGGCTCATATTTGGAAACCAAGAAACAGTATGGGTATGGTGGCTTTTTGGTTTATGGAGAAGATAAACATATTATCTTTGGGCGTGGTCAAGATCCACTATTTGCAAGTATGCGAAATGTTGGCGGTGAACTTTGTGGTGCACTTGAAGCAGTCAAAATGGCAATTGGTCTTGAACTTAAAGAGATCTGGATCATTTATGATTATATTGGAATTGAACGTTTCGTCACTGGTGATTGGAAACCAACTGGACCAGCTACACAAAAGTATGCAAATGAAATGAAGGAGTTACAAGAGTTTATTGATGTACATTTCTTGAAAGTTCGTGGACATTCAGGAGTTGATGGAAATGAACGTGCTGACTATTTGGCAAAAGTTGCTGCTGGTGTATTACCAGGATATGATAAGATATTTCAGGAAACGAAGGATCAATGAATATAGATAAATGGGTTGTAAATTATTGAATACAACCCATTTATTTTTTTATATATTTTTCTATATTTACACAACCTTATAATAAACAATCCGCGGAGCGGAAATATCTTGAGCGAAGCGGACCAGAACTTTGGTGCTGAATAAGAATAAATAAAAACAAAAGACAAATCAACAAAAACCATTTCTAAAAAGAAATTCCAAAAGAAAAAAAAAGAAAAAAAGAAAAAAAAATAAATAAACCAAAACAAAAAAAAAGAAATCCCCTGATAATAAAATAACCCTACCGTCCGATAATAATAAACCCAGAATCAAAAAGAATGAGTAAAAAAGAGCGGTTGAAATTCCATAGGAATTTCGTAGGCGGGGGTGTCGGGGGGGGAGTAATGGATTATTCCCTCCCCCGACAATGGAATTGGGACCTACCGTTTTTTTACGAATTGTAAAATGAATAGATGAGAATTATATATTTCATCTATTCATTCTTTTTTGTCTATTTTACATTTGATCTATTTTATCTATATGAATAAAATTAAAATTCCCTTTTCACAAGTAGATAACTTGATTAATCTATTTTAAAGGAGGATTACTATCTATGACAAATAATAATGGACAAATGATTACACCACATCTTAGTAGTTATGAAATCCAGTATATGAGTATTCTCAAGAAGATCTATGAGAGGGGATATTCTGATGGAGTCAATGAAAGAACAGGTGTTGCTACAAAGAGAGTTCCTGGTGCAGTCATTCAGGTTGATGTAGGAGAAGAATTTCCTATTTTAAGATCAAAAAAAGTTGCTGCAAAGACAGCACAAAGAGAAATTGAATGGATCTGGAAAGATATGAGTAATAATATTCATGATCTTCCAGCAAAGATCTGGGATGCATGGGCAGATAAGAATGGATCTATTGGAAAGAGTTACGGATATCAGATTGCTCAACCAGTTTGTATCTATACAGACTCTATCAACAGAGATCCATCTACTTACAGATCTTATCCAAACCAGAGAGAATTCGTTCGTAATTATTTGAAGGAATTCCCGAATGGTAGACAGTGCACAACAACAATCTGGAACCCAAGTCAGTTATCTGGCATGAATCTTGTACCATGTGTACATACATGCAACTGGAACTTAGATGGTGGAAGATTAAATCTGGTATTAGACCAGAGAAGTGGAGATTTTCCATATGGAGTTCCGTTTAATACCACTCAGTATGCAGAACTGATGTGTATGTTTGCATATGACCTTAGTGTAGAACCTGGTATTCTTACCCATGTAATTGCAGATGCACACATCTACGATAGACAGATGAAAGGCGTAGAACTGCAGTTAGCTTACTATGATATTTTAACAGCAATGTGTAACTTCGGTGAAAGTAAGGCATTGGAACTTGCAAATGCATTATATGAAAGAAAAGATGATTTCCCAGGAGAAGATATTCCGGAACCTGAGGTCTTAATTCAGAGAGCTGCATCTATCTGTTATACGATTGCCAAACCTGAATTCGTCATTGATTCTAAAGATAGAGACATGATGTCTTATCGTGCAGATCAATGTCATGTTGAGAACTATACTTACATGGGAAATGTGTCATTCGGGGAAGTGGTGGTATAAGATGATAAATCGAGAAATATCATTAATCGCAGCTGTCTCACACAACGGAATTATCGGAGTTGATGGAAAGATTCCATGGAATATACCAGAAGATCTCAACCACTTCAAGAAGCTTACGATGAATGGTGTGGTTATTATGGGTAGAAATACCTATGCGTCACTTAAGGAGCCGCTTTCAGGAAGAATCAATATCGTCGTAAGTAAAACCTTACGTGAAATTGATGTTGCAAATGAAGTGATTCTTGTACGATCATTACGAGAAGCATTAGAACTTGCAAAAGGATTTCACAAGCATATTTGGTTAATTGGAGGGTATCGGATTTTCAAAGAAGGAATGATGTATGCAGATTCTATCTATATCACAGAAGTATGTGTAGATGTTTTGAAGCCAGGTATGACAACATATCTGCAGAACCCTCTAGTAATAGGATCTGACTATGATGTGTTTGACATCATATCAAGGAACCCAAATGCAATGATCACACGATTTCCAAGTATCTCATCAGTTGTATGGAATACAAGACCAATTAGTGATTCCAATGATTATATTACAATGAGGGATGCATTATCTGTTGATGTTAGCGATATGGACACCAGCAGTAGTGGTATCAAATATAAATTCAATGTAGTAGACCGGAGAATTCCGTCTATTCGGAAATTCCTTTTATGATACTTGGTAAATCTCATCAATCATTTTCTAATATGAGCACTACTATATTTTAGATGGATGTAATGCATCATCCGTCTGCTTAGAAGCTGTAATGCATTGAAACATAATCACAATCACGTGGTCCCAAGCTTGGCAAGAAATTGTTAGGCTTGGGACTACTTCCTGTCAGATAGACAAAATAAAGGAAGGTATGTTTTTATACATACCTTCCTTTATTAATGACATAATATAATGAGAGATGTACATTATTACTTGTACATCTCTCTTTTATTCGTAATATATTTGCGCGTATCTTTTCACAGGTGTGAGGGGAGTTTCCGTTCCTCCCCTCGCCAAAAAGAGAATAAAAAATGCCGCTGAAAGATTTATCAGAGAGCAACCTCAAGCAACCGTTTATCCGCGCCATTAAACGGTTTCGTGAAGAAGATCATACCGTAAGATATGACCTTACACTATTGTTTATTCAATATATTCATGATTTGAATTTCCTGGCTTTTGACTTATATAATATATAGGTGAATAGAAAGAAATAAAGGAATTCTAACTCTATTCCAATATAAAAATAATTAAAACTCAAAGGAGGAAATAAAAATGAAAAACAACTTAAAGTTATTTAGCGCAGCAAGAAAGGTCAGTGTAGTATCAACAATCCTCGCATGCTTAGCAATAGCATCCTACGAGATATCTATGATTCCACCAGTTTGGGAGATTGTGTGGTTAATAATGTCTATTGTAGTAGCATCTTTTTTATGCTACTACATAGGCGTAATCATCAAACGACGTGAAAGTAAAGTACGTCATATGATGAAAAATATGCATATTGTAGATCTGGACATGGAGGAGGTGTAAAACATGAGATACAATACTATGATAAAAAACAGTATCGATGGTGATCATGTCATCGGTAGATTAAATGAAGATGTTGTGCATCTTCATAAACACAAAGAAAACTTTTACACCAATTATGGAGTAAAAGTTGATATTAAGAATCCATACTTGAAAGAAATGGTATGGAATAGAGTGGATGGGATGTCCAAAATTATGACAGACATACTACACCAGTTCATCACATCTGAGAATGTGATGAACCTGGATTTTAATAATTGCTCATTTGAGCAGTGTAAAAAGGACTTCAATAATAAAGTTTTTGATACACTGCTCAATCGGCAGATGTATTTAATAAAGACAACAGAGTATATGTATACTGAGAATGTATTTCGTATTCTTAGCCTTATAAAGAATGCGAGTGCTTCTGGTGTATACGATCATATCTATGTCTTTGTTAAAGATGAGCATCTGTATGGTGACAATGCTAAGAAGTTGCCATACTCAGACATCTTTAATGTAACAGGTGACTCTGCGCTTACATTTACTTTTGTTAGAGAGAAAGCAAATGTAATCGGATTCATAAACGATATCTTTGATATTAAACCTGGGAAGAGGATTCTCAGGATTTACGATCAACGAGTTACCGCAGATCTGGAAGAATCTGATTTTATGAACGGATTCTTTATGAGTCAGCAGGAACGAGATGACTGTGTATATTTCTGGAATGATCCAGAGAAATGCACAAGAAAACCTGCATGTCCATGGGACGAATGCCAATATTGTATTGATCTCTATGGGCATTATGGAGACCCGCATTTTATCTTCCATAATACACTTGGACGTATTATGGAAGATACATTTGAAGAAGTTAATGAAGATGAGATTCCAGAAACATCTTCATTATTAGCATTTGATTAGGAGGATTAAAATGAGAAAAGAAAAAGAAGAAAAAGAAGTAACAGTTGATGATGTGAAAGAAGCTGGAAAGAAAGAGGTTCCGGCTCTTGGAATTGCAATCGGTGCATGTGTATTACACTTTGCAATTGACATTGTAAAAGACGTACTGACAGATGCAGTACGTCAGTAAGAAAAAAGGAAAGAAGGTATACATAAAATTTGTATACCTTCTTTTTTTGGGTAAATGGTCCCAAGCCTCACAATTCCTTGCAAGCTTGGGACCAGATTACCATGACACACGACAGAATTATCATCTTATGCATACAGCACAAGCTAGGTGGAATACCATCCACCTAAAATATAGTAGCAGTCATATTAAAAATAAATTTCTTTTTTAGAGTGCTTCATTCATTGTATCACGAAGCACTGCCATATAATCAAGTAAGTTTATATGATCAGGTAACTCTTTTAAAATAGCATCATCTTCCTGAGTTGATAAATTTACTTTTACTGTGAAATTGATCATTGCACCTGCTGGAGTTAATCCCATCAGACGTATAATATTCGTTTCATCATCCCGGTCAAATTCAGCAAATAAATCCGTTGTATCTTTTGTACCTGGAAAATGCTTTGACCAATCAGGGATCTCATAGTCTTTGATATCTTTTACCAGGAATGTCTTTATTGGTTCCTCATCAATCACTTTAATTCCATGGATCTTAAGCATGTAATATACAAATAATGATACTTTGCAAGTAATAACTGCATATACATTACCAATTGTTAATCCATTAAATCTCAGCTCTTTTGCTTCGTCCACAAATTCCTTGACAGATGATTCGATTTCTTCAACTCCTGTATTTACGAAGGTTACTTCAGATGCTCCGAAATCGCTAGTTACTCTAAGGATATGATAATCTGAATTATCATCACCATAAATTTTATAACGGTTCCTCATGAGTATTGAATTGATTGTATCATAATAAAATGATGTCCGAGCAAACATCTCTTTGTACACAGCCTTGTAAAAGAGCTCAGGAATTTTATCAATACATTCATCTGCATTGTATTCTTCTCCAATCAGCTCATAATAACTTCCTGTTGCCATCAGTATCCTGATATCTCCCCCAACAAAAGAGCATCGAACGGTATAGCATAAGGTTCCAATTGGCATGAATGTTGTAAGTAAAGAATCTTCCGCATCTTTTTTTGCTGAACGAATAGATGCTACCATGGATTTGATTCTTTCTTCATATCTCTTATCATCGGTATATATGGATAAACCATAATTAATAGCATCATCTGTCTTGTCAAAAGACTTAGATATTGAGAAATTTGTTGCAATTGTCTTGATTGCAAATAACTCTGGCAATGTTACGATTGCTTCAATGATGATTTCACTGTCTGCAATAATCATATCACGACCATTAATCATCCCTTTATGGTCATGCTCAAAGTGAATAAGTGATTCAAGGTTATCCAAATTTTTGGTGCTTACTTCCGTAATATCCATTTTATTTACCTCCATTCTTTTTTGCGTTTTCGATTATATAATCACATAAGTATGTCCCATCTTCTTCCGAGAAGTTATCACAACTCGGACAATGCTGATTCGGAAAGTTCTTTAACTTTTCCTCCATATTTTGCTCATTAATACCGCAATTTTCCATTGGCATTTTTAGAGTCCTCCTTTTTCTCATACTTTAATGATGTGTGAAAACATGGATAATTATTTAGACATATAAATAAGTCGATATAGAAAGTGAGGTAATTATCATGAAGAATAAGATCATTGCTATCTTAAAGAGTATTGACTGGAAGAACATCAGTGCTGCAACATACACCAGATATATTCTGATGATCATTGCAATCATTAACCTGATCCTTACTGGTGTTGGAGCAAATCCGATCAAAGCCAGTGAGACTGATGTATACAAGGTTGTAAGTGATGTACTTACATGTGTCATCTTTATTGTGAATACATGGAAGAACAACTCCGTTACCGGAAATGCAATTGCAGCTGATGGATATCTGAAAGACTTACAGCGTGTCGATACTGAGCGTAGTGAAGACAAAGAAGATGCTGAGGGCTAAGGTATCATAACTCATGGGTAAGAAGGAAGTTTTTTTACTTCCTTCTTACTTTTTATCACTCTTGTAACAAAACTTGTAATACTTGAGATGATAGCAATATCGAATCATTTTTAGTAGAGTAAATCAGGTTGGATAGTGGATCCTCCTTTCTCTCAAATTAACTACAATACGAACTGCTATCCATTAAGAACCGATTAGGATGTTATATTTCCTAATCGGTTCTTTAACCGAAATTTACTTATATAATATCTTCCTAGTAATACGAAAAATACTATATTTATATTTAAAAGGAGGAAATAATAGTGGTAGTAGATCCAATGAGAGGAGAAGGACCAATGCAATCATTAATTGGTGCTATCTTAAGCAAAGTTTTCTATGATCCCCATCGGGATGAGTCCATTAAAAAGGTATCCAAGAAAGTAAGGAAGAAGATGAAACATGGAAAGAAAAAGGAGTGATTACACTTTCTTTTATTTAATAGGGCAACGTGAACCATATGCGTACTCCAATGATAAAAGTGTAATCAAGAAATTTTGTAAAACTCGGAATAATGAGAAATTCTTTGTAAAGAAGATACCCTGTGATAATATTACATTGAATGAATTAAATCATGATAGCCCGGGTGGATTACTTGTCAACTACAGGTTTGAGATCAGTGGAGAGACGCTAATAATTCCAATTACATTAAACGAGAAGATGAATATCGAGTTTATTGGAAACCAAGCAACCTTGGTTTATGTTCATATGTATGCTTCTCTTCCACTGAATATATTTAATCGAGATACAAAGAAAGCCTTACGATATCTTGATTATGATAAGACATCAGAACAAACAAAAGAGTTTCATGAATTTACACCAGATATGCTTGTGATATTCTACAAGTATTATGGTGATTTAATGAAGGGAAGTGAATAAGGAATTGAAAGTTTATATGTATTATCTTGCAGATAAATCTATCATTGAGTCAATGAAACAACGATCTCTCATTGACTCACCCTATGTACAATTGTCTGATATTTCAGACACCTATTTGTATGGATATACGACAAAAAAGAAACTTGCAAAAGAATTTGAAAAGATCCGGAATATGAATGTCTTTAAGAAACTGATCAAAGAGATGTCAGAAGATGAGTATTCAGAGTTTGATGATAGAGCATCTTCATTTGCAAGGATCTCTATGGTAGATGTAGAATACCCATTTCATCAGGAGACCCTACAATTCCAGGATCAGTTACATCTTAAGATTGCTCTTACATCATCAGAGTCTTGGTATTGTGTAGACAATTACAAGGAAGCAATTAATGATTTTCTTACATCAATACCAAAAATCCCAAATATCAATATTTTCCGAAATGATATCAAAATGTTACTTATTGACATGGATTATGCGGATAGTGTTCTTGAATCACCCAAAGAGTACATTAAGACAGATTCTGTAATGTCAGAACTTGCATCATATAGTTGTTATTATGCATGGGAAAATATTATCGGTATTATGATATGTTTGTACCAGGGAATATTCAGCAATTCCGGTTTATTTGAGGTGATTAAAAATGCCGCAGATAGTTAAAGTTTACATGATCTATGTGAAAGGTCCATTTCAAAATGAAGATGATATTGGAGAGGATCTAAGGTCCCTTAATGATGTTGATCCAGATAATGACTATGACGTTTATTTATATGGATTTACAGAGGATAAAGAAAAACTGAAAGGGTTCTTTAAGTATCATAAGAAAGATCGATTTCTTGTAAAGAAACGAAAAATGACGGAGAAGGATTTCAAATCCTTCCAGGGTTGTCATCGATCATTTATGATCAAAGAATACAATGTAGAATCACCTGTTTGTATGCTAAAAGGCTCTGAAGGATCATCACCAAATGGTGTAGAGATATTTCCGATGGTATTAAGCGATATGGAGATAACACGAATCAGTGGAGTGTTAGAATATTATGATGATTATATCACATGCAAAATACCAGAAGAAAATCTGAAAGTCGTATCTATTGTTGTAAAATGTGCAACGAATGAGTTTAAAGCTGCACTTTATAACTCTGGTATTATTGGATTGATTCAATATCTTAATCTTCTTTATTATGGAGATTCGTTTGATATGGATAATTCATTTATCATGGTAAATGAATTATATGTATTATTAGAATACGCAGGTGAATTATTTGATTTTGGAGGAAATAAAAAATGAAAGTATGGAGGTTTTATAAGAAGCCAAAGAACGAGAAGACCGTTCCGATAGAAGATATTCCTGATGCATATCCATTATATGCTTGCACACAGGAAAAGAAGTATGCAAAGAAATTTAAAGAAACCAGAAATATGGATTGTTTCATTGAACGTGTTACAAATGCGGACAGTCTTACAGCCGAGCATTTTTTAAATGCTCATAGAAACAGAATCCTCAGTAATTACACATTACAGACGGTTATTAGTAGTCCAAATGGAGAAGCTGAACCATATTACATTCGTTGTATTGTAACGGAAAATGAGATGGAGTATCTGGCAGAACTTACAGATACTAACCAGGTATTAAACTTTGTCAAAGGAGTCTTTCCAATCGATTACTTCTCAGAAAAGGTCATGGAAGCATTACTTACACTCCGATATGACAAATATATCAATTTCCGGATTGAAGGGTTTGGAAATTCACCAGATGGATTCTACGATACAAATTTCCGATATGACATGTTTCGAACATACATGCTGTTGTATCATCACACATATCGAGATGATTTTGTGGTAACCAGTAAGTATTACAGAGAAGATGAAATTTCAGAAGATGAATGGAAAGGTGCATTAAAATCCGGCATGTCATAAGGTAAATCTCGAATCACTCTTATTACACTTCATTAATATGCATAGACATAGAAAGATGAGGTGAGACTATGAGTTTAAAAGCAGTGCCTGAAGAGAAAGAGAACATCGAAGTTGTTGTGATGGATAATCCTGGAGAATTTGAATTCACAGAATCTTATACAACAGATACAGAGAAAGAAGCTATTGTAAAACATACTGAAGCATTGGTACGATCTTCCATGGAGTATGGAGATTACATTGCTTATTTACGTGCAAACGTTGGTATGGATGCATGTGCTTTCTTTAATAATATCTCGAAGGCAAATAACAAAAAGATTCGTATTGAGGTACATCATGCACCTCTTACATTATACGACATCAGCAAGCTCGTTTTAGATAGAGCAATACGAACAGGAGATGAAGTAAACTGTATGCTGCTTGCAGAACAGGTGACTGAAATTCATTATATGAATCAAGTAGGACTTATTCCACTTAGCAAGACACTTCATGAAGTAGTACACAATTCTGATAAACTGGTAATTCCACTGTATATGATATATGGGGATTTCCGTGCATTCCTGGATATGTTTGCAGAAGAACTTGATATGAAAGAAAATGCAAATATCAGAGCAAAAGTGGAGAGAGCTATTGAGCAAACAAAAGAATTGAATTCTCATTCGTTTGATATCTTAAAGGAGAAGTTTACTTACATTGATGTAGATGGATTCCAGATGCCTGTAAAGGTAGAAGATAAGAAAGATGTCGAAAATACAGTTGAAAAGAATAAAGTTGCATAAAAAGGAGAAGCAAGAGTGAAAAATAAACACTCTTGCTTCTCGCTTAATTTCTACTACGAACTTTATTGATCTGTTGGAATCTATAATTTCATTCTGATTCCAACGCAGATTTAAAACATGATTGAGTTATATATTATTTAACTAGAAATTGAGAGAAAGGAGAATAAAAATGGCTGGAATTATTTTGGATGCTGATCAAAATCAAGAGTACATTGAACGTCAGCTGAAAAAAGAAGCCGCGAGTGATGGGAACGGCATGCCTGATGCCATAACCAACATATCAAAGCGTAAAATCAGAGAGGTCTACATTCCGCCAGAAGAACTGGACGAATTACGACAAAGATATTCAAGAGTTGTTGTCCAGGACTTTGAAGATGACTATCATATGACAAAGGAAGAACGAGAGAAACAGCGTGAGCAGTATTCTAAGTTCTTCCGTTTAAAACGCAATTATGCAAAGAAGATACGTCGTCTTGATAAGTATGTGGAAGCATGTAGACTCGTTTTTGAAATCATCAATGATACTGCAGATGAAGCAGAAACTGATCATTTGATGTCTAGAGACACATTCATCACATCCGTATTGAATGGAAAGATAACCATTAGAGGTCTTACAATTCCAAAGTACGTTGGTAAAGGAAAGAAATCATTAAACTGGGATTATGTGATGGAGTTTGTTCTTGATCCAAACAAAGACATCGATGAATTGATCCGATCACAACAGACATCTCGTTGTAAATCCATGGATGATGATGACTTTGAGCCAGAAGATGTAGAATCTATCAAAGATGACTTAACCCCAGAAGAATATCAGCAATTCAAAGAATTTGTAGACAATTATCAACCACCAGTTAGAAGTTTCTATGATGGATCTATTGGTGAAGGATATGCAACAATTGAAACTGATAAGATGCGAAAGCAATTGGTAAAACAGTATCCTGGATTTTCCAAAGCGCTCAAAGAGATGTACAATAACGGAAAAAAGAACCGAGACAAGACATATTTGTGGCAGCTTGAAGAAGAGGATCTTCAATGGATCAAAGAGTTCAAAGAAGAAGCCAGCAAGCGCAATGGAGATGCACGTCCAGAGTTTACAGGATCTATTATGGATGAAGAAGCAGTTGGAAGATATCTGTTTGAGCTGGATCAGTGGGAGAAAGAACATAACCTCGTTAAATATGGTAGTAATATGGTCACTCAGAGCGCAAAAGAGGAGCTTGATTTTAAGGCTATTCTTGAGCAGAGTGGTTACAATCTCAGAAATCTGTATGGAAATAAACAGAGAACGAAAGAGATGAATAAGAAGAGGAAGCTCCAATCTAAGAAGATTGATTCTTTGAAGAAGATGTTGGAAGACTTAAATGCAAAGCAGAAGAAGACAAATCTTGAGGGATTAAATGGTGGTATTGAATCTATTGATCTCGGTGGTGATGCTGTCAATAAGAAGAAGAAAAAGAAGAAGAAACCAAAAGGAAAGAAAGCGAAAAAAATGGAAAAAGAATTTGAAGGATTGCTGCTTGACGCTATAGGTAGTGATGATAAAGATATGAAATCCTATGAAAAGCGTATGCAGAATATGATCTGGGACAATGGAGGTGATAAATAATGGGAATGGATATTCATTCTGAATTAGCAAAGAGTTACATGGATGCAATTCAGTTGGATGATATGGAGGAAGAATTATCTCCAGAGGAATCTGCATTTGATTTTTCAGATTATGAGAAGTTTACAAATCCAGCGAATGCAAGACCAAAGAAAGAAGAACAAGTTGCAAAAACTCCGATTGGAAAACCAGATGAAATCCAAGAATCTGAATTTGCAGATTTTGAAGAAGATTTTGGATATCGGAAGATTACGGATGAAGATATTGAATCAAATGCATCAAGATTTTATCCGGAAGAGAAAACCTATCGATCACTTCTTTTGGAGGTATTTACCGAAGATCAGTGTATTGAATTGGAGAAAATCCAGAGGACTTACTCTATTTCAAATAACCAGAAGATTCAGATGTATCGAGAGAAACTCGATAGCTGGAAAATTCATTATGCACCAATTGGTGGTGGTACAAACCGATATGCATTCATGACTGATTCTTACATCGTTAAGATTGCGTGTGATGCTGATGGAAAGATTGACAATAAACGTGAGTACATTTATTCTATTGCATTACAACCATATGTCATTAAGTGTTATGAGGCATTTGAAGATGGATTTATGGCAATCTTTGAATATGTTGAATGCTTCACCATGGATGACTTCTGGAAGAATACAAGAAAGATGAAAGAGATTTTGTCTCATATTGGAAATCAGTTCCTGATCGGTGATGTTGGTGTATCTTCAAAGAACTATGTCAATTGGGGATTCCGTGATGATCAGACTATCGTTATCCTTGACTATGCATACATCTATTCTGTAAAATTCAAGCAGTTCACATGTAACTGCTCACCAAATGCAGTGTTGTGTTACGATAATGATTTTGTGGATCTTATCTGTAATACATGCGGAAAGAAATATACATTCCGGGAACTGCGTAAGAAGATCTCAAGAAAAGATCAGGATGATGAAATCGGAAATCTTCTGGAGAAGGGTTATGTATTACATTCAAAAGAAGAGAAAAAGAAATTTGAACCAAAGTTTGTGCTTGGTGCTTATGGAACGATCAAGAACAAACTTGAGAAAGAGATGAAGAAGAAAGGTAAGATTGCCTTTAGTTCTTCAGTAAACGAGACACATGAAGTTAATGAAGATGAACCAGAATCATTAGAAGCAGTATTAGCAGGAATTGATTCTGGATATTATGACGACTCATTACAGCAATACAAATAAGGAGGATTTAAAAATGAGTAAGAAACACAAAATGGGATGGACATCAAACACACCATCAGAAGACATGAATTCAGATTTTCTGTATTCAGACGATGCATTAGATGCATTGATTAATCAGCAGTACGGTCCAAAATCAGTGGACCGTAGCAATGTTCCATCTACGATGGAACATACTCCACAGGAAGCATCTGAAGATTTAGATTTATCACCACTCCGTAAGATGATGCGTGATACAGCAAACGAGATGTATCAGGATACTATGCTTGGTGCTACTATTGGTACAACAAATCAGCAGCCTACAGCACCGGCTCGATATGAAGAGCTCGTTGGAGAAATGGTCGATGGATCAGCATCAACTCTTCCTCCAGCAGATAACACAGAAAAAGTTGCAGAACCGGTTGGAACAGAATCGAAACCAGATCATGTTTGCAACTGCAAGAATGTCAATAACACATTAAGTGGAAAGCCACATGTAACCATTGAGAAAATCCATGGTTGTGATCATATTGTAATCACAGATGGATATGGTTCATGTGCAGCAATTCCAATTGCAAGGGAATCAGATCCTGAGGTATCTTATAATAATCTCTTGAAAAATCTGGCTATTCTTCGTGCAGACACACTCCAGGCAGGTCAGCCGATCCCTGATGATATCATTAACACTGCACTGGAAGACTTATGTGGAAGCCTGAGCAAGGTACAGATCCTCTGGGGTAGACCATCATTCGTTGAAGACATTGATGACTTTGATGATGAAGTAGCAGATGCACGACTTCACGCATTCAATGGATTAAAGATGGTTCTTCTGGATGACAGTGTAAAGGAAGATAACTTGGAAGCTACAACCGTGTTCGGATATATGTACACATCGATGGACGACCTGTTCAATGAATGGAAAGATATCATCTTCAAATGGAGAGAAAACGCAGATGCGTTTGATCGGTTACTCAGTACATTATCTCTATTATATCAGATCATGTATGATCAGAGATACATTTCACACGGAGAACTGGGTGAAGCCATCAAATTATATACAATCACAAATGACTACAATGGAAGACCACGTTCCGTAGATACAATCATGAACGAAGCACCAGCTCTGCCGGATTCCGATCAGTATTCTAGCACTTTCAACATTGAATGGGAATCAACGATCAAAGAAGCTATCACTGGAAGCATCGATGATGCTATGATTGATGAATGCTACAACATCGTTGGATTATTCACAGATCACCAGACTTCAGAGGGTGACGAGAATAATGAAGAATATGATGAGACAGATGATGCAGGATCACCTGAAGAGACATCAAACCCAGGATATGCAGAATCTATGGCAGCCGCATTCGCTGCTCAATATGCGGAATCACATCCGGATGTACATCCAATTGGAGGACCAGCTCCAGTAAATACAGGTTATGTGAGAAATGCGGAAAGTGTAGGTGCACCAGTTGGTGAAGAAAACTTTCGATCCACAGGTGATGAAACAATTAACACCGAAGCATCTGCAGATGATCATCATGATGCTCCAGAAGGGGGCAATTCATCTGGACCAGCTGAATCCGACAATACAGAAACTTATCCGGATGATGCTGCAAGGGAAGAAGCAGGAAATAGCAACAACACCGCAGACAGATCTTGGGATCCTTATCAGTCATTCTATGAAAAAAGAAAAGAAGAAACACAAAAAGAAGAAGTCAACAGACCTGGGGATGCTGATGAGCAAAACAACGAAAAAGAAAAAGAAGAAGTACAATCGGACAGATCTGACAAGTCTGATGGGATCAAACATGTACAAAAAGAAACTGAAAAAGTAGATGATGATGACCTTATTATTCCGGTTGTAAGAGGTTAAACATGTAAAGGGGTACTGATATGATATATTATATGGATACGGTTACCCTCATGAAGAAATATTCAAAACTCCCGATGGACGTGATTGAGAACACGAACTATATCATTATAAGTTCTCGCATACATGTAACAAAAAATCGGGATAATGTCCTGGTAGCAACAAATATGTTTGTTAATACTGGCATGTTAAAAGGGGTCGGAATGGAAATTGATTCCGACCCACACCAGGCAGTTGAAAACTTCAAGATGTTTCTTTTAAGGGAACCCAAACCAATGGGTTTGATTTGTGGACTCATTGAGTCCTATATAACTGCTGGAGAAAATGCAGTTTTTTTATGTAGCCCAAATGAAATGAAGTGTAAATACATGGAGATAATTGCTGCAGCAATTGAAGAATTATATGGTCTTCCAGTTCGTAAATTTCCAGAGGAAGCCGACTTTGATCTTCGGGATGTAATTACCCGTGTTTTATACTACAAGAAAGAAATCAAGAAACTCACATTCAAACAGATGAAGCCTGTACAGATCCGGAAATATGTGAAAGCTCTTCCAAAGAAGAAATTAAAGAAAGAGTTAAAGCGGAGAGATCTTGATTATGAAGGTCTTACCATGGATGAAATGCAGATACTTTTGGAAGATAACTTCAAAGAAGGACTTTAAACAGAATGAGGTAAACAGATCATGGCTTTATATGAAAGAGATTCTTATAAAACACCAATCAAGACAATCTTCAATCACAATATCGTAGAATACGATATGAAAAGTGCAAATACATCTATTGCCCGGGAATTTCATTTACTTCCAGAAGCAAAGATTGTAAATCTTGAGAATATGTCGAAAAAGCAACGTGAAATTGCACATGGATGTATCATGAGGGATACCCCAGGATATAGCGAGAAGCACAAACTTGGATTTGTTGCTTCTCGGAAATTATTCTTCGAAATGAATGATATCAGAGATGAAGAAGTTGTTGCTATTAAAAAAGATGCAATATTTACTACTCGATATGTTGACATAGAGAAAGTGACAGACAATATCAATTTCCGAATGAAGAATGTCTATTCATCATATATAAACTTAGGGAGAAACGTCGAGATCTTCTATAAACAAGAAGGACTTGATGTAAAAGGAATTGATGATGATTTGTACAAGGAGAAACATTCTGAATATTTCGGAGAGTTTTTACATTCTCTTATTCGACGTGTGGAATGCAGTAATAAGACATCGTATTTGACGTATCTTCGTATGATGTATGATACATATAAGCACAGAGAACTTGATCCGGATTATTACAGAGAGTTCAATGCAAGAAGTAACTTTCATTACTTAGATGGAAAATATGCAACCGAAGAGTACATGGAAGACTTGTCACTGGTTGATATCACTTACAATCTGCAAATCATTTTAAACTTAATGATGTTGCTTGTTACACAATAGGGAGATGATGAAAATGGAATACCCAAAAGAAGAGTATAAGATTACGGCGTTTATTCCTGAAATAAAAGGGAGAGAGATCCGTATAAAATTAGAACCTGAAGAAACGAAAGTCATTAAAAAGGTGATCTCTCGTTTTGGTGGAAGTTGTACAATCAAACTTACCAATGCCGGTAAGAAACAGTTGAGAAAGAATATTGATTACATGGAGGAAGATTATATCAACCGTGGATATTAAAGAAAGGATATTACAAAATGCTTTTTACACAATATACAAGTGATTTCTTAAGAAATATGAATCCTGTATTTGAAGATGCAAAATCATGTGATGATAGATTGGTCGCTGATTTTCAAATCGAAATATTAACATATGTACTTACCAGATTTGACAAGATGCAAAGAGAATGGGTAAGAAAAGAGGTAGAACGACAATGATCGTTCTACCTCTTCTTTTTTTTACTTTGATCCACCGATTTGCTGTGCAATTCTTGCACGATTGAAGTCTGTTACAGCGGATGAAAACTTCATGGTTGTCTGCCTTGTAATATAGCTCATGATGTAATCAGTATTGACAAGATAGTCATTGGCATATTTTGATATTACAGCAGTATTCAATGCTTTGAACACGGTATCTGCAATATCTTTGATATCCTTATCAAGCTTTGTGATATTGTAAGGACCATTATCAATAGAAATCCAATATATTCGTAAACCGATTTCTTTATCCAATATAAAATCAATTGTTGTAATGATGTTATTGGTAGCCTCATACGAATCAACAAGTTCATTCGTCTCTTTGATCACCTTTAACGTTTCAGCAGCAACCCTTTTCTTTTTTTCTTCAAAGAATGCTATAATGGATCTTATGAATTCAATGATACATACATACATACCAATTCCACCAAAAATTACAAGTCCTAATGCAATTGAACTTAAAATCTCCATGCTAGTCCCTCCTATTTTCCATTTATAAGTCTATCAGATGTTTTCAATAAGTCATAACTGCTAGAATCCATTATCATAGACCGATCCAGATATCTATTATACTTGTCTTTTAACTCATCGTTGAGCTTATATTTCTTAAGGAATGGATTAATATTTCCCCATGCCTGTTTTACATTGATAAAGATCTCACGATCATGAACCTCCTGGTGCATACTTGTAGAAAGCATAACAACCTGTATATGGTTCTTGCAATGCTCTTTTAACACGGTATCTGCAATTGCAAATGTTGTAACCTTCAAGTGATGACTCAGATAATAATCTAATACAATCCAACAGATATCGTACAATGTAAAGATTGGACCATGATGCATCTCAATGGTACACATTTCATCTGTCAGGCTTGATAATACCTGACACTTATTTAACTTTACCTTTTTCTTTAAATAGTTGATATATTTCTTATATCTCTTATCCTTTCTCACCAGTTTCTCACAACCCTTTAAAAATCGAGTTCGAGAATCCAGATTTGAGAAGTATTCCTCATCCTTTTCAAAAGGAAGCTTATACATAGAACTCGGAGAATCCACAGTCTTTGCTCCATCATTGTCATATGTAATATTTGGTAATACTTTCGGCATTTTTATTTCACCTCACTTCTTCTTATATCTATCATTAATATTGGGTTCCTGTTTCTTTTTTCAACATAGGACAATTGCTTAAGACAGATAACAAGAAAGGTGGTGGAAACCTTGAGTGAAGTGAATCCTATTAGTCGATTATATTCAGATATTATTCGGATTTTGAATTCCCTTACGATTAAATACAACTATCGTGCAGAAGAATATGAAACGCGAGAAACAAAATCCCGTGCAGACCGATATATCAATGCATTATCTGGTGCAGATACATTTTACCAGTATGATGATTATTCGACAGAGGAATTTATGAAAGCTGGAATTACCGATCGTGATGCAATCAGCTATTATCAGCATAATCGGTTTGATGTTCCAACCGAATTTCAATCAAAACTTCTTTCCTTAAGAAGAGAGCGTGAGCTCAATGAATATGTAGAGACAAACAACTACTATCGTATGTTAACTGGTCTACCAGACATTGGAGATACTGATTTTGTATATGTACCAAAAGATCTTTGTGAGCAATTTAACATCCCAGAAGATGTCCCGGTACATGAAATTGGTTCAAAACTTGGAAACTACTATCTGACACTTTTAAATGGTGTTGGATTTTTCGATGATATTGTAAAGAAGTATCCAGATAAAGAATATTTAAAGCATACCGGAAAAAATCTTATTACTCTTTCCTATGCAAGACGTGCCAAGAACTTTTCCATTCTTTCTGTAGACCAGGAAGGGATCATGGAAAGTACCTATCGAGAATTTGTTCGATCATATGAGAAAGCTCGTATTTATTTTATGTCTGTAGTATATACTTATGAGTTTCGAAGTATCATTCCTTATTATGATAACTTCATTGCTCTTTGTATCTTTATCATGGCAATTCAGCAGGTTTCTGTTCGTGGTATCAAAAATGCCGTAGAACGAGAATTCTATGATGAATACATGGTAAAACTTCTTTATGAAACTTATGGACTTCCATACTTCTCAAAGATCGATCAGGAAACACAAAAGCAGATATGTCAGAACTTAAACCTCTTAGTTCAGAATAAAGCTACAAATAAGGTGATTCTTGACATTGCATCATTACTTGGATTTAGTGATATCTCCATCTATCAGTATTACCTTATCAAAGAGCATAATTTCGATGATCGTGGAAGACCAATCATAAAAACAAAGAAACAGATCAATACTGCTACTGGAAAAATGGAAGAGGTCTATGACCGAGAAGCCATGATGAGTGTATACTTCCAGAAAGTCGATCTGAAAGAGACAAATATCAAAGAAGCACTTACTGATCCAGTGAATCGTGTTAGTTACAGTGATGTGACTTATTACGACCCATTCTGGTGGGAAGATGATGATTTGCATTCTGAGATCTGGGATAGATCTTATAACTATCTGGAAACGAAATACTTAGGATCTACGATTCCTTATCGAATGACAGAGATCTTATTCCAGTCGGTTATTTTACTTCGTATGATTATGCAAAAGCATGATGAATTATCCGATCTTACCATTCTTATTCCAAAGATCACAGATTCTGCAGTAAAGCTTTCCGATGTTGTCATTCTCTTTTTTGCCCTTATCTCAAAAAAGATGGGCATTAGTGGGCAGATTCTTACATTACCAAGTAAGATTGCTCATGTATTAGAAACAACTGATCAGATTATTAATAAAGAAACTGATCACATTGAAATCTTAAACTTCAATTTTGATGCTTTTTCGAAAGATAATATCGAAGAGACAAAAGCTATTCTGGAGCCATATTTTAAGCGGAGAGATTACCGTGTTGTAAATGGTCATGATGTTGATCTTATGCCAGATGGAAAGCAGGATATTTCTGCTCCAACACATAAAGTTTCTTATACCATGGATGAAACCGATATGGATGAGTTCATCGGATATATCACGAAGCTTAGTATTCCAAATGGTACTCCAGAAGAGAAACGAAGTGCTTTAAATAAGATCTTCGAGAATGTAGAAGCATTATACCTGTTCTTGACCTATCACATGTCAAAGACAACAGATATGAACGAATATTATGCACTTAAGAAATTTTATGAGACTGCATTTTATTCTAATGAAACTGCAAAGATGTTTGAAGTGGATACTGAAGATGGAAGACGTCCAGCAAAAACGTTTGAAGAATACTTCTTATATACGGATGCAAATATCTACGACTTCTTACAGAAACTGGATGAAGAACCAGATAAGATTTATTCTTACATTGATCATATTATCTATAAGATGGAAGAGGTTGTAAATAACGTTGGGTATTTATATACCTTAAATGATGGATCTTCTCCACTGGTTGATCTTTTACAGATCCTTATCACATTCTTTAAATCCTACATCATGGATTTCGTAGATATGTCTTCTCTTATGATCATTGATTGGGAGATGGAAAATACTATTCGTTTCTTTGGAAACGTGGAGCATATCTTAAAGAAGGATGAAATTGAGGAGCACTTTGGAAAAGACTTTATGGATTTATTACATAAAGTAATTGCTCATTATCGTATTGAAGATCGAATTGCATTAAATGACTACATCCGGTCACATAAAGAACTCTTTGTTGAAGACGAAGGAAAAATTTATGATATGCAAGAATTGATTCGTGCTTTTAAGATTGATGCGATTGATGATTGTATGCACCAGTATGACGTAGTAAATGGAATTACTGGTACTATTAAAATAAGAGACACTATTGGATTCAACGATAGTTGTTATAAAGTAGAAAAGGAGGAAAAACACGATGTCTAAACGATATCTCTCAGATTCCATCAATCCGAATATGACATCCTTACAGGATAGTGTTGGATTGTGGGCAAAAACAGAAATTATCGCTGGTTATGGGTATCATCATTCCAAAGATCCATTTAAGTTATCTTACTTAGATGAAGAGATCTTTGAACCACAGCATAACATGGTACCAATTTCCGGAGTACAGACAATCTTTCAGATGTTATTTGGTGCAAAAGGACCGATTAACATTGAATCATTATATGCAAAACATGGTATTGGACTTCCAGATGAAGCAACTGTACCATCTTACTTAGTACCTGTAAACCAGGATATTGAAGGTGGTGCTACATTACGAAACGGACTGTATGAAGCCGGACACCTTTGCCAGCTGGTTGGTGTTGGTATTACTGGAACCTCAGAAAACAATGTTACCGTTCACAAAGTCGGATACCGTGAAACCGATATCGAAGGTACCATTAAGACAGCAGATGGAAACGTAGATGCAATCATGATTCCATTCCGTTATACAGAATCTGAGCTTGATCCGAATGAGCGTCAGATGTATTTCGGAAAGAAATTGGATACTGATACTGGTAAAACAGCATACTACTTAAAGAGATTTGAAACAACCCCAGAGATCAAACACATCTGGAGATCTTCTGATGAACAGCCAGGTAAGAAAGTGAATGAGGTTGAAGCAACTAACAACACGATCTGGGATACATCAAGAGATGATGCATTAAAGTCCCTGGTAGAAATTCATTTTACCATCAATGAAACTGACCTCAAAGAGTGGTTTACCTATAAGATGGATCAACCAGAAGCAACCCGTTTTAATACGATTGCTCTCTTTGATGGAAGATATAGCGAACTTGGAAAAAGTGAGCAGGAGCAGTTCGGGGATTACTGCAATGTGAGATTATTCTCAAAACTGAATATCCCTACTGAGAATTTATCTCTCAGCAAGGATCTGGAATTCGTATACAGAGTCTACGGATCATAAAAAAATAAGAGCAGATGACATATTATTATCATCTGCTCTTAAACCCCTTGTACGAATCCATTGATTTTATTACAAAGGCAATAACCAAACCCAAATATATTGATATATTATCATTGGGTAGTAACTATTAGTAATACCTTTAAAAGGTAAGAAAAAAGGAGGATTTTAACATGTTAAATTTAGCCTTAGTTGGTATTGGCAATTGTGGTAATCAGATTGCTGCATTAGCACAGAAAGAAGCAAACGTAAGTGTTGCTTGTATTAACACAAGCGAGAATGATCTTGCAATCTTACCGGATTCCTTAAAAGATTGCTCATTCATGATTGGTGATCACCAGGGTTCTGGAAAGAACAGAGCAGATGCAAAGAGATTCTTAAAAGATTCCGTAACCAAGCTGGTAAGCGATGAAAAATTCCAGAAAATCATTGCAGACAAGGATGTGATCTTTGTAGCATCATCCACAGGTGGTGGAACTGGTTCTGGTATTGCTCCGATCATGAGCAGCATCATTCGTCAGACATTCAGAGATTCTGAAGGAAAAGAAAAGCCGATCATTCTTCTTGGTGTATTACCGAAACTGTCAGAAGGACAGTCTACACAGATGAACACACTGGAGTATCTGCATGAGTTATATGAGCTGTTGGAAGATGAACAGCCAACTTACATGCTGTATGACAACAACAACTATGCAAAAGAAAGCGGCTCCACAGTTCTGCAGAAAGTCAATGCAGATATCGTATCTGATTTGAAGGTTCTGCAGCTGACCTACAACACACCAACCCCATATGATTCTATCGATGAGAAAGATATGAAGCAGATCTGTCTGGTGCCTGGACGTATGGTGATTGCATCGACATTTGGTATCAAAGAGAAGGATCTTGATGAGAAGGATATTGAAGATCTTCTGATTCAGAATCTGAAGTCCAATTCTCATGCCGAGATTCAGCGTGATGGTATTGTTGGAAATACCGGTTTGATCACAAATCTCTCAGAGAAGTTAAATGCAACATTCGATACTCACCTGCCGAAAGTATTCAAATTCATTGGTGATCCGATTCAGGAGTTCTTACATATCGCAGTGAACAAAGACCGCGATATGCCAAACAACGTAGCACTGATTGTCAGTGGTATGTCAAAGATTACAGATCGTATCGACAAGATTGAAGAAAGAATCGAAGAGATCAATCAGCGTAAAGAAGAGCAGGCATCTGCACGTCGTAACTGTGTCATCGATACAGAGCAGCTGGAAAAATTTAATGAACAGAAGAATACTCGCGCAGCATCCGGTGTTGAAACCCAGGCAGACTTAAAGAGCACATTCAGCAAGTTTGGTCTGTAATATGAAATCCATAGAAGTCAGATGAGAATTAAAAATCATCTGACTTCAGACAATGGACTAATTTGAAGAAGGAGGACAAAAAAGTGTCGAGAAACAATGGGAACAAAAACGGCGGTAACAATAATCGTCGTCCAATTGAAATCCCGGACGAAGTAAAGTGCTTCGCGAAATGGGACAGACAGACCTATCACAAGCATGTGAAAGGTTGCTACAGTAAGAAAGACGAAAAACAGTATTTCTGGGAAGACAAGTTAGCTTGTCTTGGACCAACCATTTTATTCTTATGTAAGTATGGAAATTTGCAGGATGAAAATGTAAAAGAAATCAAAGATCTCTCTTATGCACAGTTTTGTGAAAGAGATCAGAAGCTGGTCAAGAAGATCATCAAGACAATCAAGAAGGGTGATTATGATATGATCGAGAATCTCGAGTATCTTCCAATCATCTTACGTGAGATCATGACTGAAGCTACAAAGTACAAAGAGCAGCTCATCAAAGAAGGTGATGAACCGGTACCGATTGAAGGAATGGCAGAAATTTGTGAGCTCATCTTAAAGAAGAAGATCAAGAAGCTGGTTAAGAAAGGCATTCCGGAGAACCTGGCATATGATATGCTGTTAGTAGTTCCGGAGAAGGATGCATTAAAGTTCAATCGTTATACAAGAGCTCGCCAGTTATTTGATGTCCTGTATCTCTATGCAGGAAACAACATCAACATCGACGTCAAACTTGTATTAAAGAGTTTGATTGATAACAATGATTATCCACTTATCATCTCTTATGCTCTGCAGGAGAGAAAAGAGAAGTTCAAAGGATTTAACGATGTTCAGATGAAATTCGTTGTAGAGACGAATGAATGGATCTTTGATCAGTTGGAAGATATGGATGACCATGAGATTAAGCAGATCATTGAGAACTACATCCGTGTCCGTTCGAAAGATGCTGCACAGGGTAAAGACGGAAATAGAAGATACTTCTTATCTTCACTTCCGGAAAGTGATTATCCGAATATCACAAGAGTCATTAAGATGATCAAGAACAACAATCCTGATGCAGAGAAATATCTGTAAATAAAATGGATTTTGCTGATATATTATTTTAATGATAAAAAGTAAACTAGCTATATTAAAAAGGAGGACAAAAAATGTCTAAGAAGAAAATTATCACAACAAAGGATCTTGCTCATTCACTTGGAAACAAGACACCAGTGCAGGTAGTCACAAGTATGGCAAGCAAGAAACATGGACACTACAAATTAAATGGTAGCAAAGAGCAGAAGAAAATCGCTAAGGCAGCATGTCAGCATCACATCGTAGACAAGCATGGAAGATTAAAGCCTATGCTAGAGTATGGAAATGAGAACAAGGTTGTTCGTTGTATGTTATGCGGTGCGACATTCCCGACAAGCTTCTATGAAGATGGTTTCGTACACAAGAATACATCTCAGTTAAAGACAATCCTGGCACAGGCTAAGATGATGGCATGTGCAATCGGTGCTGACAAAGAAACATCTATGTACTTAACTGGAACAAACATGAACCTGGATCAGTTCCCGAAGGTTTATAGATCATTAAGATCCGTGGCTGAAAAGGCAGACCGTTCTAAGAAGAAGAAAAAGAATAAGAAGAGAAAACAGGAGATCGGTGGATGGTATCAGAACTAATCCATCTGTGATTTGAATAACTACGTAGATATTCAGTTAAAATTCCTATTCCAGGAGAGACAGATTTAAACCGTCTGTCTCTCCATTTATTTTTCTTTTTTAGTATGTGAACACCTGCCAATATAATTAGTAAAAAAGTGATTAACGTATTTTTAAAGAGAAATTAGAAAGGAGAACTTTAAGAGTTATGTCAAAATCAAATGACACTCATATCATGTACATCGAAGATGACATGAAAAAGATACAAACAAAAACAAACCTGTATCTCCAGAAGTTTGGAGACTTAGGTGTCTTCCATCTCTTTAAAGAAGCTGCACAGAATAGTATCGATGAGGGAGTAGATCCTTCATGTTGGGATTACTTAAAGCAGATTGGAGAGGGGAAGAAGAAATATGTTGTGAAAGTGACATACGACCGGTTATCAGATAAAGTAACCGTTGAAGATACTGGAAGAGGAATTCCAGAAACCGATTATCCAATTGATATTGTATGTACCAAATTACAAGCAGGTTCAAAATTCTTTAGAGATCAGGGAGGAGCGTCTTCAGGAGAATTCGGCGTGGGTATAACCCTAGTTAATGCCTTAAGCACATATTTTACACTTGCAACTTATCGTGGTGATTATTATCACGAGATTGAATTCAAAGAGGGTAAAAAGACAAATGATGTCCGGGAGAAAACATCAAAGACCGGAAAGAAACATGGTACAATTACATCATTTATTGCAAACCCATTTTATCTTGGTGCAGGAAGCCACCTGCCAATGGATAAGGTTCGTGAGTGGTTAGAACTCATGAGTTATTTAATCATGTATGACATTGAATTCCAGGTAGAGGAATGGGAAGGTCTCACATGTATCTCGAAAGAGAAATATAAAAAGAAAGACTTTGCAGAGTTGATCAATCATTATATCTCTGATCCGAAGGCTTTAATCTTCCAGCCGGTGTCCATGACATCGAAACGGACAATCACGGAAGAGATTAAGAAAAACATCGTAGATGATAAAGGTGTTGTGAAAGCAAAGAAGGAGAAGATGAAGAAATCTGTTACACTCCAGTTTGGTTTTGCATATGATCAGAGTATGGAAGTTGATGAACGATCATTCTGTAACTTTACACAAACAGATGATGGTGGAATTCACATAGAAGGTGTAGAAGATGTCTTATGTAGATTTCTTCAGCAACAGACAAGGGATTCCTTATCAGATACACAGAAAGAGAAAATGCAGATCCTGTATCAGGATGTAAAAGCAGGGTTAAAGCTTGTAGTAAATCTTTCTACAAATGCACAGGTTGACTTTATGGGAAATGCGAAGAGTCGTATCCAGAATGAAAACCTGAAACCAGTGTTAAAAGAAATGGCACTCGAAGAGATCACTAAATACTTTGAGAAAGAACCAGGAAAACTGAAAGCTTTGACTGGTATTATAAAAGCAAATGCAAAGGCTCGTATTGATCTTCAGAAAGCGAAGTCAATCAATGTCTCTAAGAAGATTGATACCTTCGGAGAGTATGAACTTGCAAACTTCATTAAGTGTAATAATACTGGTAATAAATACAAAGAGCTTTTCCTTATTGAAGGACGTAAGTCAGCTGCAGGATCAATGATCAATGGTCGTGATCCATACACACAGGCAATCTTTGGATTCCGTGGTGTTACAGCAAATGCTTTTAAGAAGTCGTTAGCTGAAATCATGGATAATGGTGAATGGAAACAGTACGTAAAAGTTCTTCATACAGGGATTGGACAAAACTTTGATATCAGACGTCTCTATTACAACAAGATCATTATCTCTACAGATGCTGATATTGATGGTGATGGAATCGCTGTAGGTATTGCAGGTTTTCATGTAAGATATATGCCAGAAATTATCGAATCTGGTCGTTTATATCGAGTTTATCCACCACTTTATCGAATTGCAGATACTGCAAATCCATTCGTTGGAAGTAAGATTGAACTTGCAAAACTTTGCATGAAGAAGATCGTAAAGAATTATAACATCAGAATGAACCTCAGAGGATCTGATTACTTTGACAACGATGCCCTCTGGAAGTATCTGTATGCAACGATCGATTATCTGAATGATATCAATGAGCTTTATAACTTCTACAAGATTGATCGTGGATTGCTTGAAGCAGTGTTTGCAGGAATTACGATCTTTGGAGCTGTAAGTGATATTCAGATTGAACTTCCAGGAACACGAATTATGGCTTATCAGTTATACAAAGATAAATTGAATGATCAGAAATTCATTCGTGATTTCATGTCATTTATTCAGAAGAGATATCCTGAGATTAGACTTGAAAATGGTGTGATTAAAGGTGTTGTAAATGGAGCTGTCGTAAGATTATCAATTGATCAGAGATTTGTGACAAGACTCAGTTCAATCATCCCTGTTATCAGAGAATATGGGTATGATCTCTTTGTAAAAGAGAAAGGTGCTGAGGAGAGAAAACTTACTAACATGGAGTTTCTCGATAACACCTCTAAATTAAGACCTAAGATTATCAGTCGATTCAAGGGATTAGGAGAAGCTGATGCAGATCAGTTATGGGAGACAACTCTGAATCCTGAGAAGAGATCACTTGTACAGCTTACATTTGGAGATATTGAACGAGACATTGAAATCTTCAATAAGTTGAAATCGGATAAGCCTAAGTATCAGGCACAGCGTAAAGCGATGTTCGAAGGTTATCGTATCCGTCGTGATGATCTTGATAACTAGGAGGTGAGGAAGAAATGGGTAAGAATAAAAAAAGTTTAAACAAAGATGTCATCAACATGAAACACAAAGAAGCTGAGGTTGCTAATATAGCAGATATCTCAGAAGACTGGTTAAAGATTTTTGGTGCAAACGTAAATATTGCGCGTATGTCACCACAATTAATCGATGGTTTAAAGCCAGTTGCAAAAAGAGCTTTATATGGAATGCATGTGAATCCAAGTAAAGGATTGGTATTCCGAAAAGTTTTGCGTTGTATGGCTGATGCACTTGCATATCATCCACATGGTGATGGATCTATCGGTGATGCAATTTATACCATGGGTTCAACATGGTTACAAAATATCATGTACATTGATCCACAAGGAAACTATGGTAATGTGCATGGTGATGATCCAGCAGCTCCTCGATATACAGAGGCAAGAATTTCAAAAGCTGCAAACTGGATATTCTTCAGTGATATGAAGGATTCTAATGTTCCAATGCGACCATCTTATGATGGAGATAATCTTGAACCTGATTATCTCCCAGCAAGAATTCCAACCATTCTATGTAACCCTCAGTTCTCAGGAATTGGTATTGGACTTGCTACAAATATACCTCCGTTTAATCCAACGGAAGTATGTAAAGCCACGATTAAACTTATCAAAAATCCAAATGCAAATATCATGCTTATCCCAGATTCACCGACAGGTTGTGATATTGTAGACACAGGCATGTTTGAAGGATTGAATAAGTTTGGTGATGATGTATCACTTACTATGCAGGCAACTTATGACATTGACTATATTGAGAATGTCATTACGATTACGTCATTACCACTGAATATTGGATCTGATCAGGTTGTTCAGGCAGTCGTAGGACTTCGTAAAACAGAAAAAGAGAAAGATCCAACAAAAGGATTCAATGGGTTGATTGATATCCATGATAACAGTGCTGAAGATCATGTTGAACTGAAGTTCCTGTTGAAGAAAGATGTCAACCCAGACGAGTTTATCAATCTTCTTCTTAAGAAGAGGACAAATCTCAAGAAAACTTATCCTGTAGAGATTCGTTGTATTGAAGATTTACAGTCACGAGTTTTTGGAACGAAAGAGTTACTCCTTGAGTGGATTGAGTATCGAAGAGAATGTGTAAGAGCTATCTATAACAAGAAGCTTATGGAAGCTCTCTCAAATCACCATATGAATGATGTATTCTTATTCGTGTTAAATGGTGAGAATCTTGCAAAAACAATCAAGATTGCAAAAAATTCACCTGACAAAGAATCAATGGAAAAAGCATTCATTGATGAATATGGTATCACGTCCTTACAGGCAAAAACCCTGTCTAATATGAGGACTTACCAGTATTCAAAGAAAGCTTATCAGGAGTACAAAGATGCAAAAGTAACTCTTGAAAAAGATATCAGTGACTATACTCGGATTATTGAAGATGATGATGCTGTTGATGCTGTTATTATTGAACAGCTTGAATATGCAATCAAAGAATTCTGTGGTCCGAGAAGATCTCAAGTTGTAAAAGCAGGAAAGATCAAAGAGAAGATCCCAAACACTATGCATTTGATTGGAATCAGTAAGGATGGATATATCAAGAAGATTAATCTGAATGATTCTTCATCTATTGGTATGGTTGGTAACACATCACAGGTTATTGTGACAATGATTTCAAACCGAGATAATTTACTGATCTTTGATTCACAGGGAAGAATTACAAGAGTTGGCGTATCATCAATTCCAGATATGGATATTGACGATATTGGTGTTGACTTGACCAGATACTTTAAATCGAAAGGAACACCAATTTCTATTATCAATGAGAAAGATCTTGATGAATCCACAGGTGACATTATCCTTATTACTGAGAATGGTGTTGGTAAACGTGTGAAAGCATCTGAATTTGCAAAGATCAAAGATTTCAAAGAGTCAATCTCATTAACAGATGATGACGCACTTATTGCTGCAATTCCTTCAGGTGATGAGGAATTTATCATTTACACAAACTTTGGTGATGGTATCCGGTTACGGTCAGGTGATATCAAGAGACAATCAAAGGATGCAAGAGGATTGAAACTGATCAGCTTGCGTTCAAACGAAAAAGTCGTTGGTATTGACTTCTTAGAAAGTGGTTGTGATAAGATCCTTTATATCACATCAGCTGGACGTCTTAAAATGACAGAAGGAAGATTACTCCCACTCATGAACAGAAAAGATGAGCCATTATCACTGATTGGATTAGATTCAAATGAATATCTGGTTGGCGTTGGATTTGTATCTGTTCAGGATTCGGTTATTGTATATCGAAAGAAGGGTGATCCAGTTGAGATCAAGTTGAAAGATGTTCCAGTAACAACAAGAGTTGCGAAAGCAGAGAAAATGGTCAAGACACCATCTGGTGATATGGTCACTGGATTTAAAGTAGTTCGTAAAAAGAAATAATTATGAAAAGGCAGGGTTTTAATCGACCCTGTCTTTTTTTATTAGTAAAGGTGAATTATGAAAATAGATATAGATAATGATTTAAAAGCATTTGTAATAGGTTCTTTATCTCAAGAAGAAAAAATAAGAGAATATGGTGAGAAATTAGCATCTAAAATCGGTAATGAAAATGTACGGTATGTGAAATCAGAACCTGATAAAGATTTTGATCATCTTATAATTCAGGCATATAAGAATATTGACTGGGCAGATGTTGTATACGCCATCAAAAAACCTGATGGAACGATTGGGACAGGAACTACATATGAAATACAATATGCAATACATACAGGTACACATATTGAGTATGTGAAGATCTGATTTTTTGAGGAATATAAATGAATTCAAGAATAATCACTTGTATTAAAAATACATTTGGTTAAGGTATTATATAGAAAGGAGATACTAGATATGGCTAAATTTGAAGAAACTGGAGCTGCAGTTGGAGCAATGCTTCCAGTCACACCTGTCAGTGAAGTTCTTACAAAAACACCGACTGTTGAGAGTGTTGACAACGAATACGCAGCTCTTAAATTAACAAATACAGACGATTTTAATAACAATACTACACCTGATGTGGAATTACCAGATAATATTCCACCAGCAGATGATCCAATGAATCCAGGATTTGCAAATCCGGAGGAAGCTCCAGCAACACCTGAAGAAATCGAAGAGGTAAAAAAGATTGAAGCTATCGTCGAATCTTATCGGGATGAACTTGCAAATATGAATGATGATGAAGAATTTACAGAAGGTGCGAATGCAGATATTCGTAGTAAATTCAAAACTGCATCAAAAGTTTACAAAGATGCAATCAAGCAGGCAAAAACTGCAATGGTTCATAAGAACTATGATGAAGCAATGAAATATGCAAAGACTGCAAAAGTTGCAATTTCAAAAGCAAAATCTGATATCCAGAAAATCGACAGTGGAGTTGCTGGAATCATCTTAGGTTTTATCATTGATGAAGCCATCGTTGATCTTCAGACATTGGCAATTACATTGTATGATCTTGCAGCCAAAGCAATCAGTAATGCTGCTGTTAATAGCGCCATGGGAACAAAAGGTGGTGGGATAGCTGTTAAATCATATCCGAAGTGGAATCGGCTCATCATTCAAATTAGAGATAAGGTTAAAGTGTTGCGTGGTATCAAAGAAACCTATAAAGAAAAGGGATTTACTCCAGAAATGCTTAACATGTATAAGCAGAAAATTGTTGGATCTATTGCAACCATGGAGGATAGTGCTGATCGTATCATAAATCAGGCAAATACCATGAAGTCAAAGCAGAAAGCAGTAACTGAATCAGCATCTGATCCATTAGCATCTCTTGATAGTGGAAGTATGGAATCATTTTTTGAAGATGTTGATGAACCATACATGGAAGGTGCAAACTCTGAGATCACGAATCTCCTGAAGTCTGCTATGAAGACATACAAAGAAAATTGTAAGAAAGCAAAAGCTGCTTATAAGAAGCAGGATTATGATCTTGCAATTAAGTATGCAAAGATTGCTAAGCAGGAACTTAACAATACCAAAAAAGAAATCTCCAAGATTGATTCTACTATTGGTGAGGCAATCATTGGTATTTTGTTGCAGTCACTTATTGCTACATTAAAGGCTGCAGTATATCTGCTTGCTTCAACTGGAGGTGGTGTAGTTGGAGGAGCAATTGGTGGACTTCTTACGGGAAATCTTTCTGCTGGTGCAACTAATGGAGCATGTTTAGGACTTGGTATCGTTGGTTACATTGCTTCCTTTATCAGTGGTCTTATTGATGGAATCAAATGGGCAGTTGGTGCATATGATTCTTTTAAGAAGCGTGGTATCACACCTGACTTATTCAACACATACAAGTCAACCATTGTTGGACATCTTGATGTAACTAGTCAGTCTATGGATGGATTCATCGATAGATGTAAAGAGATGAAAAAAGGTGTACCATTTAAAGAATCTACAGGTGTTGTTATGACAACTGAAGATAAAGCATATCTGGAATCCGGAATGTCTGAGATTGAAAAGATGTGTGCTTCTGCAGGAATCAATGACTATTCTAATTATACAGGGGATACTTATGTATACGAAGAAGCATATCATGATGCTGTTGGAGATGAAGCATTCACAGAAGGTGCATCTGACAGTGAACATAATCCGAACATTGATGATGACATCAAACCTATCATCAAGACATTAAATGAAAAAGGATACAAGACAATTGCTTCTTGTTCTGGACATCCATCTGCTCGTAGAAAAGATGACAGATTCCATGATGGTGTTCGTTATGGAAAACTGTATTCCTCAGCAAGAATTGTCTTCGATAAGATCTATGACCTTCCAAATATCCCAGATGGGTGGCAGAAGAAAGTTATGAAGAAAGATAACCGCGTTGGCATTTATGTCACTCCACCAAGATTTAAGATTATTGATGGACTTCCAGAGAAGAATTATACGAACTGGAAACGTCGGTACATGAGAAGCCTTGAAACCTGGGCAAATGATTTGCCGAAGCAGGGTGAAGTAAAGAAAGCAGAAGATCCGAAACTTACTTTGGAATCTGTAGTTGACGATATCATTGTTGATACAATGGTTGGTGAATAAAAATAATAAGATAGAGTAACACGAGGTTACTCTATCTTTTACCACAATTTTCAATATCTAATTTTACTTATATATTATTTACCTGATCGAAAAAGAAAGGAGTGGTTAAATCATGGCGAAAGATTATGACCCAGATGATCTTGCGGATAATGGGATTTTAACGTTGCGTGCAACACATTATATCGCAGATTGCCTTGAGCAGTATCTGAATATCTATGAGGTCGTAAATAACGATCCACAGGTTAGTTATGAGGAACGAGAAGCAGCATGTAAAACAGTGCGAAAAGTAATCAAAGGATTACGAAAAGGTAAAACAAAATACCTCAATAATGAAAAACTGCATGTATATGCAGATATTATCGAAAAAGAAGCACTCTCTGCAGAAAATGAAAATACGTTTGCTGCAGATATGATGGGTATGGTGCAATGAGTTCCAAGAGAAAAGTTTACCTGTTTTATAAGATAAACTTAGATGAAGATGTAACGAATCCACCAACCCCGGAATTATACGGCTTTACAGAAAACAAAGATCTTGCATCTCTATTTCTGGCTACAAGAGGAAGAAATTCGATTATCATGAGAAAGAAATCTATTGATGAAATCCTTCTTCCATTATATGAAACGAAGAGTAAGGATAAGATGATCTTTATGAACGTTTTGACAGATGGGAAACATTCATTTGATTTCCCAACGACATATGCCGAAGATTCCGCGCTTACTTATGAATGTGAATGCATTCATGAAAGGTATAACCGTTTAAATGATGCGGTGTTAATTATACCCTTTAAGTCGAATGTGAAAACCTCTGTGGATATTGTAAAAGATTCTATCCACGATTCATTGGTTAATGATCAGCAATATGGATCATTTAATACATTCGAGATTTTTACAAGATTATTTAAGGACACTCTGGTTTAGGTGATAACTAGCTATTTTCATCTAAACCAAAAAATAATTTGAAATGAAAAGGAGGACAAAAAATGTCTAAGAAAGGTAAAATGCCAAACTTCAGCAAAATGCTGAAAGAAAACGAGAAGAAGATTCTTGTATCCGTAAAAGGAGAGGAGATGAAACTCTCTGCAGTCACAGATGCAAGTGTCAATGATATCATCTGTACAGCTCTGGAGAGTGTAGTTCCGGTATCTGTAACAGAAGCTGCTGAGAATTCCGTGCCAGGAGTTAAGAAGATCTCAGCATCAACAAGCTATGCACAGACTGCATGGAGCTTGTATGAAAATGCATTAAAGAATGGAGATATCAAACAGACCATGCTGATTCTTGCGCCGGTATCCGATTTTAAGGATATCTTAAACGGTGTATCCAGTGAGCTGGAATCTCTGTATTCAAGAACCAATATCGAAATGATCATGGAGAACTTCCCGGAGAAACTTGCTAAGAGAGTAAGTAAGTGGTCCGAAGAAAAGGATCAGATTCCGGATATGTTTGTTGTGAAGATCCCTAACATCGTCCTGTTTACAGAGTCTATCAGAAAGAACGAGCCATGTGCATCAAAGCTGTTTGATGTGGTTATCTGCCTGGTTAAGAGCGAGAAGAGTCTCAAGAAGCTCAAGAAGAAAGACAAAGACGAGTTCACCAAGACGGTTGATTTTGCAGTATCAAAGAGCATCAACATCTTAAAGGATCTCGGATCAAGCTGTGTACATGTAACAATCGATGACCGGTTCATGGATGATCCGCATGATTATGCTGATGTATGGTCAAAACATCTGCTGGAAGATGCAAGTAAAGGCATCATCTCCAATGTAACATTCTGTACAACCGATACCGATACATTGGTATCATTTAATAACACTCTTACGAATGCATTTCTCGATGAAGTGTTATCGAAGTAAGAGAGAAAGTAAAATAAGTTATGGTTTACCCGGGTAAAACTGGGTAAACCCTTATTTTTTAGGAGGTTAAATAAAAATGGTAGACTTACAGACAGAAGTTCCTAGAATTAAAACTGTCAAGGAACTGAAAGAATACATCAATCCATCGTATGTGATTGATAAGTATGTCGAATCTCCAAAAGAATACATGTCCTTTATCGATCGTATCCGAAACATTATGCGTGGATGTATTGATATTGAAGAATGTAGAACTTATCCAATTAAGTTTAAATTCTTTAAAGATGAAAAAGACACGCATGTATTGCCATTACGATCATTCCTATACAATATCTGTATCTGGTATCCATTCTCTCTTATCCATGATACGTCGTTTATGGATAGCAGTTACATCTTGGAAGAAGAGATGACACCAAAGGTAAACAACTTCGTTGACCGTAAGATCCTTAATGTATTGCGTGATAATAACGTAAAATGCAGTGACATTAACAAATATGGTGCAAGAGTCACAGATTTGATCTGTGGACTCAGCATAGACTTTTCAATTATCATGGGATTACACTATGATGAACGTACATTCCAGGATATGTATGATGATCCAGAATATCGTGAGATGATGGAATTAAAACTTGATGCGACTGACATGCAGCCAATTGAGATCGAAGATACACTACGAAAAGTCGAAGATCGTCTATTGACAAAGATCAAATCAGATAAGAAAAATCCATTTGCAGTTCTTGCAAAGACAGGAACTGGCATGAAATCAAAACAGCTTGTAGAGTTCATGATCATGGTCGGTATGAGACCAACTCTGGATAATGAAGTTATCGCATATCCAATCAATAACAGCTTCCTGATCAATGGATTAAACAAACCGTCTTACATGTATATTGATGCACTTGGTGCACGTAAACCACTCCTTGTAAATAATAAGGATATGGGTAAAGTTGGTTACTTCTGTAAGACATTAAACCTTGCCACAAGAAGCATTGAGATTGATGCAAGGGAAAGAGATTGTGGAACCACACATCTGGTAAACTATGAGATCAAATCTCCGGCACATCTTCGATTACTTCGCGGTAAATACATCTATGATGAAGACATGGATGATTTCAAGTTGATTGATCACAATGATCGTTCGTTGGTTGGCAAGACTGTAAAAGCACGTTCGGTTATCACATGTTGCTGTGGTGAGAACCATGTATGTCCAACCTGTGTTGGTGAGATCATCAACTACAACTATGATATCAAGAACGGATTCGGTGTATTTATCACCGAGGAATGGTCAAAGGATGTTGAACAGAAAACACTTTCCACAAAACACCTCCTTGTAACTGTATCTGAAAGAATCGAGTTCTCAGATACATTCGACAAGTATTTCAAGTTGGAAGGTGAAGAGATCAAAATCTTAGACGGTGTTCGTAGTACAAAAGATCTTTCTATCTACATTAATCCAGATGAGATTAAGAAAGTAGAAGAATTGGATCCGAATTCTACTTATAATACTTATATCGAGACTGGACGTTTTTACATCATTAACACAAAGACTGGCGAATCACAGGAAGTTTCTGTAAAGAATGATAAGAGTATCTTCATTCGTTCTGAAACATCAGTTATGCTTGATCAATACAATGGGTATATTCCACTTAAGGAAATCGATGAAGATCAGCCAGTATTTGAGATCTCTATCAACAATAACCCATTGACTAAGCCATTCTATGACCTTATCTCTATCTTAGATTCTGAGAATCGAAAGGACATGGATGAAGTAACGATTGATACAATCAGCCAGAAGGTATTAGATTTATTCGTCGAAGGAAAACTGGATGTACCAATTGCTGGTGCAGAATTCATTCTGAATAGAATCTGTCGGAGACCAGATAATGTCATGAGGCGACCAAACTTCGGTAAGAAGAAGATGCCAAAGTACAAATTCTATGGTGTTTCTAAAGTAACCGAAAATAATGCATCCATTACCACGGGTATGGCATTTGAACAGTTGAGCAGACAGTTTACAAATCTCTTGATTAGTGAACGTAATGCTCCAGGTTTCTATGATCCAATGTTTAAAGAAGATGTCGATATGTCGAGACTTTTGTCATATGCAAAAGAGGTAGACGAAGCCATGAAGAATGGTACATTTGATGACTAACCATAGGGGGCAAACAATTGCCCCCTTTTTTTTATTTAGAAAGGAATAATTTATGGACAAGATAATTACAACGTCTGGAGTGTCTAGTGATATTTCTCTATATCATGGAATTCCACAAGATCAACTAGGGTTGTTCTACTGCAAGGGATTTCCATCTATGGATGCAATCAATGATTTCTTCACAAATCATGAAAAGACATTTGGCACATTTGTAAATTCTTATGCAGCAATCTCATATAATGATGCACCAACAATTAACGCATATAAAGATGCTTTATCAAAATTGATACGTACATCTGATATTATAGGACCATCAACATCTGGATATCTCATTTATGGAAATAATGGAATATATTACAAGAAATATGATTTCCGCAAATGGGATACATTAGACTTTTGTGGATTACGTGAAGACTTTCATCGTACTGTTCTTATCATGTGTGGTGATACAACAACGATTCCAGATGAAAACTGTCTGGACAAACTTGCAGGATTTGTAAACTCACCAATCAATACACATATGATGATGACGTTTTCGACGAAAGGATCAACACCTAAAGATGTTATAAAAGCAATCATTGATGTTGATGGTGATCTGGATAAATACAAAAATACACTTATATTCAATGATATTTATCCAGATTATATGAAAGAACTTTTTCTTGAAATGGAAATGCATCCACACTTTACACCTACTAATACTTATGGATTTACTCTTTCACGATATGAAAGAGGAGGATACTATGGAATTATTCCGTATGACAAGCGTAAAACTGAGTATCAAAATATCGCATTCTACTCAATGACGAGATCTGACTGTGGTCAGATGATTCAAAAACTATAATATTAGTGACAGTTTAACCTATTACTAATAAAAAAGAAAGGTAGAGACAAGATGTCAGTTAAAAGTAAAATTGACAATGCTAGAAGTAAGTACCCAGATATCATGGATAAAATCAACAAGAAACTGGTTTCTTCTGGCATAAATATCAGAACATCACAGAAAGAAACTTTGATATATGATACATCAAAGCAAACCGTACTTGAAGCAATCTACTCTCTACCAATAGATGCTGAGGATTTATTTATCTTGGTGGATGTCATCAGTGCGAAAGGCATCATCCATATAATCCCGAAAAACTGCATCTAAAAAAATAAAGGAGATACCAAGATGGTATCTCCTTTTTAAACCCGTCGAATATAAAAAAAGAAGCGCCAATATTTTGACGCAACTTTTTCTTTGTAGTTAGAATCTGAAGATGTCTTCGTTTGTAGATTTTTTCTTCTTTTTCTTTTTCTTCTTTTTTTTCTTCTTCTTGTCATACTCCATACGATCTTTTGGGGACACATATTCATCTCTCATTGCATCCACCACAGATCTTGGTTTCCCATCGGAATACGTTCCACAGATGAACTTCTGACCAGATGAACTCATCGCGATATCTGCCACCTTTTCAATTGCACCTGTAATCATTTTTAAATTGACTGCCAATTTAAACACCATCCTTTCTCTCCTCTTAACTACAGATATATGATATATAAATGAATTTTCCATCTAAAAGACCCAGAAAAACACTATAGTAACAGGCTTTACTATAAAGTGAGGTGAAAGAAAGACTATGTATCACAAATTTACAAGAGCAAGTGGGATATATCGTGTCCCTATGCGAGAAGAATTTGACGAGGATATCTCCAATTATTTTAACGGAGATATCATTTTTAGTGAATATTCTATAATTGAAGAAGAGAATAAGAAATATGTGATAAGCCTTGATGGATTATTATATGATGCATATGATCAGAGATCAGGAACCCCATACTTTACAGAATCCGATGTTGCAGATACATCTGTAGTAAATCTGACAAAGGTTGGACTTGATGTATTTGATAAACCATATGGGAATATAGTTTATCATGCGGCTGTTGATGAACGGCTTATGATGTCTTTTATTTTCAAGAGAAAAGAAAATGGTGATATCTGGGTAAATGTCTCTTATCTGGATAAGGATAACAAATGGAAAGATGGATGTGTTATCTATAAGAATTATCGGAATAATTTTGCAAATCTCATGATTAATAAGTTTAAGTATACGACGGTACTTACCGATGGAATGATCGATAGAGAAAAGGTGGATGAGTTAATAAACACAGAACCTGAAATTCCGATTATGGCATATGCAGCAACAAGAGGATCTAAGAAGAAAAGTGCGAAGAAAACGACAACCAAGAAGAAGTCAACCACTACTTCAACAACAAAAACTTCGTTTTCTCTTAGCAAATCTGAACAGGAGAAATACAAAAGTAGTGCATCTTTTAAAACGGTTGGTGAACCAGCTGCAGATAAGATTTCACGAAATAGTGTAAAAGCAGCAGGTCGTGTAGATCTTTACAAAAATGCGAAAGCACTGGAACCAAAGATCAAGATCAATCATCCAGAGGTTGTCCAGAACCGTTATGATTACCCTGCATCAAAAAAGATTTCAAATAGCAAGAAGAAACCTGCGTATAAATATGATTATTCAACAAAGCCGTTGAGTAAAACAGATATTGATGCGATACATGAAGCAGAAGATCTGACAGTTCGTACTCTGCGCAAGAACTTTGATTACAATCGGAAATATTATAACCGATTCAAAAAAGCAATGCCAGATGATATCTTAACAAGAGGATTTATGCATATCTTTTTCACGAAACCAGATTTGAATCTTTTGAATTCTTCTGGAACAGCACTTCGTGGACAGATATCAAAGAATAGCTTCTTTAAATACAAGTGGATGCAGAAACAGGATCTGGTAAAAGAGTTGGTGTTATATTCTGGTGGTGATAGCTATTTCATGATGACATTATCGAATAAAGCAAGTAGCTTTACTCTTAATGATACGAATATCAAATATTCCGATTATGGGAAGAACTATCAGAATTACAGTATCATGCTTGGAAAAGGAATCTTCGAATCTTTGGTTGGTGGAACTTTTGATATCAAGTATACTGATACCAGAGACCTTGATATTCTTGCATTGCATCATATGTGGATTCAGTACATCTCCAATGTCTATCATGGTGTATGGGATCCAAAAATCACTTATATCTGGAAGAAGATTATCGATTATGCATCCTCTGTAGATATCGTTGTTACTGCAGAAGATGGAGAAACTATTTTGTACTGGTCTAAATACTATGGCGTATTTCCAATTAACGTTCCATTTTCGGCATTGTCATGGGATTCTGGTGCGGTTATTAGTAAACCAGATTATACGATCACATATGCCTATTCATGGAGAGAAGAATGGGATCCGGCATCTTTAACAGAGATTAACATGAACTCATTCAAGAATAACGTGGTAACTCAGGCACAGTATGTTCCATCGTTCAATAACAACTATGGACGATCTGGGACTACATGGGTTGGTTCACCATTTGTTGAATTGGTGAAAGATATGAGTACAAAAGGAGGAAACTATGGACATGGAGTTGATTTCAAACTTCGTTTTCGTCCAGGTCCAATTTTATATTAAAAGGAAGGTGATGAGCCGTGGCTGAAACATCTGAAACAATAGATCGTGACTATGTCGACAATTACTCCTTCAAAGAATTAGCTGTCGAACATATCATGCCAAACTTTTTCCCAGATATGGACCAGGAATCTCTGGTCACTGGGCAAACTGGAATGGTTGCTGAATTACTTGGTACCATCACTGAAGATACCTTCAATACCGGTTCTTCATTAATGTCAGAAGTATTTCCAAGTAGAGCAAAGATGGAATCATCTATCTATTCCAATGCTTCTGTATTCCAGCTTACAAATGCATTTGCGGAAGCATCTGAATGCGATTTCGTAATTGCAATTCCAGAAGCAGATATTATTGATAACTTTATCACAAAAACAGGAAAGAAATACAAATACTTTTATCTTGATAAGGATTTAACCATTGATGTCCAGGGAAAGCCATTTACCCTTGATTATGATATTGAAATCAGAGCAACTTATCGGGAATCCAAAGGAGTCTGGATTTACTCCGCAAAATACTTAATGGATGATTATACCAACTCGGTATCCCAGAAAAATGATCCATATGTAAAACTGAAGAAATGTGGAAAAATCATTGCACTTACCGTAAAGATGAGACAGTGTAAACGAACTGTCCTGTATGAGTCAATTACAGATAATGCAACGTTAAATTATCCGGTTATTGATGTATCTTATACAGGGAAATTACTTGGTTTTGATGTCTTATACAAAGCACCCGGTGATTCTGATTATAGCACACAACTTGCTACAAAGGTAATTTATTCATTACCAGAGAAGACACCATTCTGCTATTTCAAACCAATCAATGAACAGAAAGTAGAATTATCCTTTACTACAAAGGATGCTTATTTCCAGCCGAAGTTTAATTCAGAACTTATGATCATCGTTTATACGACACTTGGAGAAGATGGAAACTTCGATTATTACGATGGAAATGATTTCGTCGTATCAAAAGGAGACAAATACGAGTATCCGAATAGCTGGATGATTACTGCAAAACCAATCGGATCTGCAACTGGTGGTAAAGACCGATTGACAATTGAAGGTCTGCAGAAAATGACAGTCCAGGGATACACCACAGCAAACGCCCTTACGACTGAAAATGATCTTCAGACATACTTCGATAATTACAAATATAAATACAAGAGCTCTGTAAAGTTCTTGAAAAAGAGAAATGATGCCGTAGAATTATTATTCTCAGCATTTATGTATATCAAAAATGGTGATTATATTTATCCTACAAACACTCTCACTATGGATACCAATATCCTTGAGTTTGAGCATAAGGATGGAGGATTTTATAATCTGGATCCAGGATATCTCTTTAGTTATAAACAGGATGATTTGTACTATGTACCAATTTTGTATTACCCAGTTGACGGAGATGGTGAATGGTATGATGCAAAAGGGCATTACTTTAATGCAGATGGAACCCCAGATACTTCAAAAGATATTACTATTGAGAAGTTAAAGGTAAAGATCACAATGAGGACTGTAAAAGCATCTGATGCTTCTTATTACAAGATGAATCTGGATACTGGTAACTATGATTATACCTATTCAACCGGTGTTATTGACAATGAAAATCATCATTCAATTACTTCAAAAGAACTCGCAGATAAACTTGTTGCAGGTGAAGTAACCCACGGATTCAAAGACAACATTAACAAAGGTTTTGATTTCATTGTAGACGAAGAAAAAGAAGTTGCTGCAAGGGTTGCATATATAAAGTATTTCGAAGAATACAAGAAAAAGAATGATAAACCGAATCTGTCATATGCAGATTATACTTACGAGTATACCTTCTATGACTATAAGAAAGACAATAACATTGATAACCGTATCATGGTATTTGATGTGGATTTTGAGAACTTCAAAGATGAAAAGAAATTCATGTTTACGAATCCATTTATTTTAACCATTACAGAAACCAGTGGACTTGTATCATATTTCCAGACATTCATTTCCAAAAATGCAGAATTAAACTTCGTAAAAGAAAACGATGACGATGCATTTTGTCAGTTCATTACTTACCATTTGGATGTCTCCAGAGATATTTCAAAGGATAAGTTATACAAGTTTAGACTTGAAGTTACTCCATCTACTGATCCAGATCAGGAGCACCCGTATATCAAAACCATATATGATGTTGAGAACCCTGAGTTGTTTACCTTATATGATGGAGCAAAACCATCATTATCAAACTTCAAGAAAGAATCTCTTGAGAATAACGATTTGAGAATCGTGTTAACATTCATGGATTCTGACGGTGGAGATCTTGGGTATATGGAAATGATTCCGACCCAGGGTAAAACATCTAGTGATCACTATGTATTTGAAGCTGAAGTTCACACGGACGATTATATCACATCTGCAAATACATTCCGACCAATTCACATTTGTCCGAAGTGTGGTGCAAAGATTTTAAACTCATCAAACTTCAATGTGAAAAATCGGGATTATCATTGTGAGAAATGTGACAACTACTTCAAAGAGGGAATCATCAATATCAAAGAAAGTGATTCTTTGTTGATTCCAATTGATGGTGCAGTGATTCGTATCACAACTCTTTACAGAGATTATAATGATCCAGCACAAACCACAAATAACGAACTTGCTCAGTATGATTCCACATACAATGGATACATCTGGACAAACATCTACAATACACAGGATGATCCAATCACATTCATCAAACCTTTGGATATGATGCGTAGTGTTATCACATACAAGGATTTCCGATCTCCTGGTATTAGTGCAATGGATTGCACAATCAGTGATATCCCATTACTGAAGTATTCTATCCTTGCATATAAGGATGAAGGAATGACAATTACAGATCCATTACTTTCTGATGATATTGGAAAATTTCAGTATTTCATGAATACATTCCTTGCAAACTATGCAATTTTACAGGAAGCAAAGAATTATCTTGGTGGAATGAATATCGATGCAAAGTTCTATAACAGCTATGGAAAGAGTACGAACTTCATGATCGGTAATGATCGTTCCAGTGAGCTGATTGATACAAACAACATCTCTATTGATCTTGTAATCACATTGATTGCAGGTGTTGATGAGTTTACATGTACAGAGGAACTGAAAACGTACATCAAGAATTACATCGAAACGATTAACTCCGATGGAACGAATGATCTGTATATTTCAAACCTCATTCGAAATGTAGAGACAAACTTTGCATATGTTGACCATATCGTATTTGATAAGATCAATGATTATCCAACGGAGTATCAGTCCATCAGTAATGAATTCATCAGTTTGGACAATCTTACCAAAGAGGAACGTAGAAAATTCGTTCCAGATATCCTTGTTATCAATAAGAATAACGTACGGATTACGATTAATCAACCAGAACTTTAAAGACAGGACAATTTCATAATGAATAAACGATAAAGGAGTTGAGAAAGAGATGACTTTAAATGAAAATAAAACGGCTGTATCTGACTTCATTTCAAAGTTGGAAGCAGATGAAATTGCAGAGCGTAATGCCCATGCAATTCGAAATAAGCGTTCTACAAAATTTAATATCCTTCATTCCAAAGAGGATGAATCGAAAGCTCTTACAACAGGTGAGATCTTTGCAAAAATCTACAGAGATGCACTTCCGTTGGATGAGAGTTATAAGATCGGAGCTGGTCCGGATCTTGATAATGGTGTTACTTTATTTATGCAGAAGCATTGTAAATGTAATAACCCATACAAATACATCTCAGAGAAAGCAGAAACATCAACCTCTGCAAAAGAAATGTGTGAAGCAGTTGATGAACAGATCGGTGAATACTTCCGGAAATTCTATGAATCTATCGACGAAGTAGATGCTGATGATATTGATATGCCAGAAGAAGACAGAAAGTCTATTGTGGATAAAATCAGTGCAGATATGGGATATGATGAAGTATCCCAGATCATCAATGATCATGTAAAAGAGACTGTGCAGGATGAGATTAACCGTACCAAAGAGGAAGACGAGCATATGAAAGAGCTTGAGAATACTCTTGCTAGTGATGAAACACTCACAACAGAGTCCGCAATCGATGAAAAGCTCGAGAGAATGGGTGAAACAAAACGTCCGTACAAACCAACCCTCTTCAATGGTATCATGATCAACAAGACAGACTGCTATACAGAATCTGGTCTTGATGAGGAACACATCGGAAAGAAAGCATTCTTTGAATCTGTCAAAGAATATACCCTCTGGGATATGATGGCAACCTTAGGCATCGAGAATTACAATGAGAATACAATTGATTTCATTGCAGATCAGTATGCAAGAGGAAATATGTAAGTAAAGAAATAAATGAGAGATGAGTAATTAAGTTTTACTCATCTCTCATATCTTTTTTAGAAAACCCCGAATATGTCGTCGTTTCCACCTGGATTATATCCACTACTTGAATCTACACCATTCAGTTCATCAATCAAACTATAATCACCGTTTGAGTAGTCATCAAAATATGCACTTGTATCTGATGACATTGCATTTTCATACACGTCACTATGAACCAATCCTTTTTCATGTAAGATTCGTTCTTTTTCCTGTTCTCGTAACAGGGTTTCTCGATACATATCTTCGTATGATGGTTGTGATTTTCTACCAGATTCTGCAGATACAAATCCTGCAACAGAGTCTGGGAGATCAATCGTGTTTACTTCGTCTGGTTGATACAATCCCTGATTATCAGCATCCAATGCTACAACATCTGCTTTACTGAATCCGAAAGAATCCAGGTTATTTCCATAATAGTATACATACATACCAATGAGGTAAGACATAATACTATCATCATGCCATGGTTCCTGTGCTAAGATCTTTGTACCTTTTTGCACAAGTTTTGTAATATCTCTCGTTACATTTTGACCGACAAATTCCTCTTTATGCGTTTTGATACGATCTGCAAGAATGGTAAACATTGCATCTCGTGATTTTGGACCTGTCCAAACACCATAATAGGTCTTCTCTCTTGCTTTTCTTCGTAAGATAGATTCGGTATTCCCAATTTCATCCATGTTTTCATCAGCAAGTTCTTTATGCTTATCAAAGTATATACGCCCTGCAATTTGTGGTCTACGAAGAAGCATTTGTATAAGAAACTGTCCTACATGATTTCGCTCGATACACATGATCGCACGAGGAATGTAATCTGTTACCAATTCAGTCAGACAAGCCATCCAATCCACATCACCAACATATGAGCATTCAAACTCGGCAACAACTGCAGTTGAATATGGATTTATAACAGTAAATGCATTCGAGTCCTTATTGGATCCATTCGAACAGTCAACACCAACGATATATGGGATATTCTTATTAAATTCCTCGTAGATGTCCATCTGATAATACTTGTTTAACATAACAGAACGTATTGGTTTCTTTGCAAGATCAATGATCTTATCCAAATCATCACGATCATACGGTGAATTGGATGAACCACGTAATCTCTGTAACAGGATCTCACGACGAACGGTAATCATGTTACCGATCTTTTGCGAGATATTTCTAAACCACTCATTTGTAAGACCAATCTGTGAATAAGAGTATTCCATATAGAATACGCCATTTCGATCACCTTTCTGAGAAAGTTCGCGTAATTCGTCAATTGGTTTATTGTAAAATGTATCATTCCAGGTACAGCATTTATTCAGTAATAACTCACCACGTCGTCCAGCATCAGTATCAGTATCTCCAGGAGTTGCCAATAGTTATAAAACTACCCAGACTATATCACCATCTGACATATTCTATTACCGAATATAATCAGAGCCACCCGTTTCGGTTTTACCCTACCTTTCGTCATAAAGACCTACTCGCTTCGTGTAAG